>Ga0206107_1000030_pt1:0-60000 | contig 165394 bp, 135 predicted proteins | sample 2B0metagenome_FD_148652 | JGI IMG/M metagenome (GOLD analysis project Ga0206107, IMG submission 148652) | Enriched microbial communities from leaf-cutter ant dump, University of Wisconsin, Madison, United States - 2B0 | ecosystem: Environmental > Terrestrial > Nest > Insects nest >... | reverse complement strand
GCCTGCGGTAGAGCGAGCCGGGCGTGAGCGCGGGGACCGAGGAATCCAAGCCTCAGAACCGACGCAAACAGGCGTGCGGACGCCTGTTCTGGCAGAGTATTGAGCGTTGCAATCGTCAGGGGACGCCAGAGCGCGTTGACGATATGGGGCGATACCTCACAGCGCAACAGCAAATTGCTGACGGTCAGAGATGGATCGAGAGGTTCCCGAATCGCCCGTCCAAGTCTCAACAGTCCGCGTGCATCACTCCATTGGAATGGGCGTAGCCGTGCGGTTGCCGTTGCAAGGGCAAGAGATCCGGGGAGAAAGGACGGGGCGGTGAAATGATCGGCAATGCCGTCCGGTTCGCGGAACTCGACGTGAAGAGTCGATTGTACCTCTACGAAGCGGTGTGTGCCGAGGAGGCGAAGAAGTTGAAAGGTCGAAGTGTACGCACCCATCATCAGGTGCTGGCCGTTATCGATCTCATCGCCGGTGGAGCTGTGATGGAATGATCGTACCCGTCCTCCCAGATACGGACGTGCCTCGATCAGCGCAACGCGTGCGCCGTGTTCCGCAAGCGTTACTGCTGCCGCTATTCCCGCCACCCCGCCACCGGCAACAATCACATCGAACCTTTCCAGCGAAGCAGCCATTAGGTTGGCGCATTCGTCTGTGCCGCCGTGCGCCGCAGGCCGCTCTGCTCCAGAATCTCCACCACCATTGCGAGTTTCTTGTGGGGCGGCATGATATAGATCCCGCCGATGCGCTCCTCCATTCCACGCACGCTCTCCAGAAACTCCACGGCGATTGCCACGCCCTCCGCCATGGCATCTCCAGCCGTTCGCATCCGCTCCTGAATATGGTCGGGGATCGTCATCCCCGGAACTTCGTGGTGGAGGAACTCTGCGTGTCGAGCGCCACGCAGAGGGATGATGCCGAGCATGATCGGTATTGCAATCGAACGGGTGCGGTCGAGGAAGTGCGCAAGCGCCTCCGGCTCGAACAACGGCTGTGTGAACGCTACCATCGCCCCCTCCTCCGTCTTGCGGGCCAGTCTGTCGATTTCGCGTTCTAGATCGTCCGCCACAGGATTGACGGCGCAGGCGATCAGGAAATTTGTGGGGGTTCCGATGGGATTGCCCATGAGATCTTCCCCTTCGTTCATGCGTCGCGCCGCGCGAATCAGACCGATTGCGTCAACATCGTAGACCGATGTGGCATAGGGGAAGTCGCCAATGTGCGCCGGGTCTCCTGTCACTGCCAGGATGTTCCGTACTCCCAGCGTGTGTGCTCCGAGCAGGTCGCTCTGTAGGCCCACCATGGTTCTGTCCCGGCAGGCCATGTGGGTGATGCACTCCATCCCGGTGCGCTCCTGAATGCGCGCACTGATCATTACCGGGTTGACACGCAGACGTGCACGTGCGCCGTCGCTGATATTCACTGCATCCACGCCGCAGGTGCGGAGGAACGCTGCTCCCTCGTACAACTCCTTCATGTCCAGTCCGCGCGGGATGTCCAACTCCACTGATACCAGCGGACGCTTTCCAAGCCTACGGCGGAAGAGGGTTGGTTCCGCTGGCGATAGCTGTTCATCACCGCCGCTGATCCGTTCCTTGCGTGGCTTGATTGCTGGAGCGCCCACACCTTTTCCTTGCACGGCCTCCGCAATTGCCCGAACGTGTTCGGGCAGCGCACCCCCATCAACTCCGACAATCGTGCAGCCCGCATCCACGAGGGCACGGACCGAGTCGGCCACGTACTCCACTGTCGCATTGTATACGGGGCGTCCATCGACGAGGGTGGGAATGCCGATGTCGGGCTGGGCCGAAAGGGGAACTCCTGCCGCGCCCGCCAGTGAGCGGACGATGGTGAGCATCCGGTTTGGACCGACCGTGCCGTTCGATCCCAGGGCGATCACCCCCTCGCGCTGCATGCGTCCTGCGGCACGATGAGGGTAGTCGGTGGAGAGTACCGAACCATCCTCCGGGAAGGTCTTCTGCGCGATGATCGGGATATCGCTGGAGAGTCGCCGTGCAGCGGCGAGCGCCATCTCCATTTCGTCGAGGTCGATAAAGGACTTCAACAGAAGCAGATCACAGTTGCCGTCGAGGAGTGCCTGAACCTGTACAGTGAAGGCGCTGCGTACCTCATCGGGTTTCAGCGTGCCAACCGGAGCCAGGAAGCGTCCGACCGGTCCAACAGTGCCTGCCACCCACGCGCGGCCTACGGCCGCAGTTCGGGCAAGCCACACCCCCTTGCGATTGATCTCGTAGACCTTGTCGTCGAGTTTGTAGGGAGCGAGTGTAAGGGGATTTGCCTGTCGTGTGTTCGACTGGATGATCTCCGCACCTGCGTCGATGAAGGCGCTGTGCAAGCGCTCGATGATTCCCGGATGCCGGAGGTTGTAGATCTCGATGGGCGACTCGCTGTAGCCGGATGCGGCAAGTGAGGCGTCGAGCGGACCGTCGATAACGATCGGTCCAGAAGCAATCCGTTCCTGTATGGTTGTCAAGCCTGATGCGATCATGAAGAGTGGGAGAACGTGCTATCGACGCAGCCGTCCGCAGAGAGTCGTCAACAATCCCGCTAGTCTTCGGTGTGCAGCGATGGTCCGCTGGGAAGGATGAGTGCGATGAGAGAGTATCGACGGTGCTGGCACAGCGGGAGGAAGATACGAACGGAGCAGAGCCGCAATCGCTCCACGGCTTGATGACCTACCTGCCTCGTTGTATCTTGTCAGCCAGATTTTCGGCTTTCCACCACAGATCGACCACTCTTCCATGATGGACCATTCCGACCGTTCCACCTCTGCGCAGGAGGCGCTGCGGCGCCACTTTGGTTTTGCAGAGTTCCGTGCGGGGCAGGAGGAGGTCATTCAGGCAGTACTGGGGGGGAGCGATACGCTCGTTGTGATGCCCACCGGTGGTGGTAAGTCGCTCTGCTACCAGGTGCCGGCAACGATGCTTGCAGGAGTCACGGTTGTCGTCTCTCCGCTGATTGCGCTGATGAAGGATCAGGTCGATGCGCTCACCGCGCGTGGTGTGCGTGCCACCACCATCAACTCCACCCTGGAATTCACCGACGTTCGCCAGCGCCTCACCGACCTTCGCTACGGACTCTACCAGATGCTGTACGTGGCGCCGGAGCGGTTCGAGAGCGCGGTGTTCCTCGACCTGATGCGGGATGTGCGCGTTTCGCTGCTGGCGGTGGACGAGGCGCACTGCATCAGCGAGTGGGGGCACGACTTCCGTCCGAGCTACCTGCGGCTCCGCACCGCCATCGAGTCGCTGGGGCGTCCGCCGGTGGTTGCGCTTACCGCAACCGCAACGCCCGAGGTGCAGGACGATATTATCGCCCAGCTTGGGTTGAACTCGCCGCGTCGCTTCGTGCGCGGATTCGACCGTCCCAATCTCAGCTACGTCGTGCGCTCCTCGGAGAACAAGGAGCGTGATCTGCGTGAGTTGATGGCGCGCGCAGTGCACGAGCCGGGAGTCTCCATCATCTATGCCGGCACCCGCAAGCGTGTTGAGTCGTTCGGGTTGATGCTCCACGCCGAGCGGCTGCCGGTTGCAGTGTACCACGCGGGCATGGTCGATGCCGACCGACGCCGTGCGCAGGAACAGTTCATTTCGGGGCGTGCGCGCGCCATCGTTGCCACAAATGCCTTTGGCATGGGGATCGACAAGGCCGATGTGCGAAATGTGATCCACGTCGACATGCCCGGCTCGGTGGAGGGATATTATCAGGAGGCGGGGCGTGCTGGCCGTGACGGGCTTCCAAGCTCCTGCACCATGCTCTACAGCGAGCGCGACAGGAAGCTGCACGAGTTCTTTATCAAGGCGGCGCATCCCGAACGCGAGGAGATCGACCGCGTCTACGATGGCATCTGGGATATGCTCCACGTGGCCGTCGGCTCCAAGTATGATGGCGTGTTCACTCCCGAGGAGAAGGCGTTGCTTGCACGGACGCGTCTGTCGGGGCCGACGGTCCAGAGTGCGCTTGCCGTGCTGGAGTCGAACGGTGTTCTCCGGCGGGTGAAAACCGACAGACTGGGATCGGTTCGCATTCTCGCCAGCAGCCGTGAACTCCAGGAGTATTATCAGCGCACTCGCGATGAGGATCGCAAGAAGACAATCATGGCGCTGCTGCGTACGCTGGGCGGAGCAGCACTGGGGCAGCACACGCTCTTCTCCCCGGAGGATCTTGCGGCCCGGCACGGACTCACGCTCGAAGCATTTGACCGCAGTATGCGCGCGTTGATGTACTCCAGTGTCCTCGCGTATACTCCTCCTACTCCCGGTTACGGTGTCCAGTTCCTGGCTGAGCGCCTTCCTGCACGCCGCCTCACAATCGATGAGTCGGCGATTGCTCGCAGCCGTACACGTGCGCTGGGGAAGCTGGAGTCGATGGAGGAGTACGTGCGTGCCAGCACCTGCCGCCGCAATTTCATCCTCGACTACTTCCACGCCGAACACGCCTCCGGGGTGTGCGGACGCTGCGATGTGTGCCGTACCGGCGGCGCAACGGTTGGTCCGGCACAGTCGAGCGAGGCCGCAACGATTGCCGCTGCAACGCCGCGGCAGTCGGCGCGTGCAGCGGAGCTTTTGCTCGCTGCGGCGGCGGAGCTTGACGGACGGTTTGGCAAGATGACGCTGGTGGATGTGTTGCGCGGCACGCACACCACGACAATCGACCGTTTCAGGCTCGGTGCCTACAGTCGCTTTGGACACCTTCGGGAAATCGACCGCACAACGCTCGCGCGTGTTGCCGATGCGCTCCTTTCCAATGGAATGCTGGAGACCGCTTCGTCGTTGCGACCGATTGTTCGCATTACCGATGAGGGGCGGGAGACAATCCGGCACCTCGCACTCCAGCGTTTTGGGTTCGAGGGGGAGGGGAGAGTGGAGGAGGAGCGGGACGAGGCAGAGGAGCTTGTCGTGGACCGCGGGCTGCTTGCGGAACTTCGGGCCGTGCGCGAGCGTGTTGCAGAGCGCGAGAGACTGGTTCCGCACCGTCTGTGCTCCGACGGTGTTCTGGCGCGGATCGCGCACGCGCTTCCCCACACGACGCGCGAACTGGAGCGCATCGATGGCGTGACCACGGATGTCCGCGATCTGCTCGGTGAGGCGCTTATCGACACGGTGCGCGCCCACACCCGCGTGCCCGAGGCAGTGCTCCCCGAGCCGGTGGTGGCGGGCGCTGCCCCTGCGCATTCTTCTTCGGGGACGTACACCGAGCTTCCAGAGCGTTTGCGGCGCACCCTGCTGCTGATAGAACAGGGGTGCAGTCTCGACGAGATCTCTCGTCGCTCGGCCCTTCAGTCGAGCACCGTAAGCACGCAGATCGAGGAGCTTTTGGCCCTTGGTGTCCTTCTATCGCTCGAGCGGCTGGTTCCAACGAATGTGCTGCGTGCGGTCGAGCGGATGGTGGAGCGCAAGCCTTCGATCTCCCTGAAGGAGATGCGTGTTGCGCTCGGCAGCAGTGTGGACTACCCACAACTGCGAATCGCTGCCGCCTGGCTCCGCGCTCGCGGCACGGCGATGGGGAGCTGAACTAGGTCATAGAAGGAGCGAGGGGAAGGAGGATGAATGCCATCCCGCTCTCTGCTTCTACAGCCGTTTCGCCACAACCACTACGGTCTGCCCTGTACTCACACCACCTCCTGCGTCGTCGTACGCCTCCACGCGGATGATGTAGGGACCGATTCCCAGAGTCCTTCCGCTGTCACTTCGTCCATCCCAGATCAACTCGCCCTCGGCTGCTGCCGGCTCGTTGTTCGCAAGCCATCGCACGACCCGCCCGTTCCGGTCGTAGACAATCGCCGTGATGCGGGCTGTTCGCGCGGGGAGCCTCCACGATAGCCGCGTGAAGTCTTCAAAGCCATCGCTATCGGGACTTACCGTTGCCGGAATTGCTGTCAACTCCGCATCGTCCGTTGTCGGGTCAATCTCCAGCGTATTTCGCTCTCCCGGCGTTCCTCCGGGCGCCGCCGCGCTCGTACTCCAGTTCCGTCTGTCGTTCGACAGGCTTCCCGCGCTTACCCGTTCCAGCGAGAAGCCCCGCGTTTCACCGAGTGTGCTGCGGTGCCAGTTGCTGTGATAGTGGACGCTATCCACCGCTATGGCTCGTGTGTTGCGGATCACCACATCATCCTCGTCGCTGTTGAGGCCAAGGCTCGATCTGTTCAGAACAATCACGTTCCCACTCTCGCGGAGCGCCACGAAGCGTGCGTAGATCGAGGTGTCGCTCGCAATCGCAACGTAGCCGCCCGCAGCGAGGATGGGTGAACCCATTGGAACCGTCCCCTGTATCCGTCCACTGCCGTCGAGAAGTGTCCAGCCATCGAGAACAACAGCACGGTCGTTGACGTTGTGAAGCTCGATATACTCCGCCCCGCTCGCCTCTTCGAGTGGCAGCGGGTCGAACATGATCTCGTTGATCACCACACCCGTGTCGAGCAGCGCAGCACGAATCGTCAACCAGCTCGTGTCGTTCGCCGGCCGTTCATCACCTGCCGCAGCGACGGCGACGATTGCCGGCTCACCCTGCTCGACCAGCGGACGTGGCCAGGCAAGGTGGACGGTGGCGCGCGTATCAGGATTGAGTGGAGGAATCGTGGTGCTCGTCAGCATCTCGTTCGGGGTGGCAGTGCTGTCGGCGTCGGCATCGAAGAAGAGCGCCAGCGTGCCGTTGCTGCTGGCTTCCGTTCCCCTGTTCTGTAGCACAACGGCAATCATCCCATTCTCGAAACCTGCCTCCTCTATGGCAAGATCGAGCGCAGGGAGACTGATGCTGTTCGTTCGCCCCGGCGTTGCGCCCGTCGGGTCGATGGAGCTGTGCCAGTTGAGTGCGTCGTTTGGCCGATCACTGCGTACCCGTTCGAGTGATACTCCGCCGGTTCCACCCCACGATGAGCGGTAGTCGATCGAGTCGATCATCGTGCCGGAACTGCTACGAAGCAGGAGAAGTTCACCAGAGTTGTTGAGCGAGGGGAGTGTGGTCTGGACCATCCTGACTCCATCGATCCCTGCGCCTCGTGCCGCCCGGAGTGCCGCAGTGTCGCGTGCCACCACAAGGAATGCGCCGGCAGCAATCGTTGCCGTGGGCAGCGTGCCGATCGTGGTACCTGGGTCGTGGAGAGTCCAGCCTGTCACAGTCACCGGAGTGGATCCGCTGTTGTAGAGTTCGACCCACTCCGGCTCGGGCGGATTCGGTGCGCCCATGACTTCGTTGAGTACAACCTGCGCACGAAGCGCAGCGGTGGAGCCGCACAGCAGCACGGCAGCCGTGAGTAAACGCAGCATAACAGCGTCGGGAATAGACTGAAAAAAGGGACCGAACTCAGAGAATTCTTAAGACCGAGACTCTACGGGAGGAGAACTGGCACAGCGATGCTGGTTGTGGTGTCGGGGTCGCTGATAACGAGCATATAGATTCCAGCGGGAAGTCCCGCGCAGGAGAGAGCGCTGCTCGATCCTTCGAGCGTTGTGGCGAATGCTGTGCGTCCATCACCCGCTACGAGCGTTCCTTCTCGTGGCGCGCGCGACGGGTGCTCGAAGTCGATGGTGATGCGGCGGGTGTCGGTGAGCCTGACCCGTGGCAGTGCCGCACGTTGGTGGATGGGAGCCGAGGCAACGCTGTTGGCTGCACAGGGTGTGCCCCCCTGCGCTGATGAGACCTGCCATGAGGATTGCTGTTGGGATGGAAGCGCAGGATCGATCCGCTCCATCGAGTGACCCCGCTGTTTTCCCCACGCCGTGGTGTAGGGCACGTAGTCCACAGTGTCGTGCGTCTCGTCCTGAATCGTTATGGCGTCGCCTACGTTGTCGTTGTACTGCTGGAATACAACGTCGATCACCGTACACGAGAGTGGACCATACTGTGCTGCGAAGGTCTCGGGCCTTCGCGCAACGATGAGGTAGCCGCCAGCGGGAATCGAGCCGGACAGCACCTGCGCGTCTGCGCTGTCGGTGGACTCATCGCGGATCGTCCACGCTTCGAGACTGACAGTCTCGTTCCCACGATTGTACAGCTCGACCCACTCGTTCTGGCTGCTGTCGGGATAGTACATGAACTCGTTGACGATCACCTGGGCGTGGAGAGCCGGTGTGGCGAGGAGGAGGGATAGCAAAGGGAGCAGGCGGTGGTAGCGGTAGCGCATCGTAGAGTCCTGGCTGATAGAGAGGAAATAAAAAAGGAATGAAGCAAGCGGACGCGCAAAGATAGAATGCTGCTGTTCTATCTTCCCGCAAAACTTGCTCTGTACAGCTATCCTCTCCTGATCCCATGCCTTCCCCTCCTATCAACCGTCCCGTTGCAATCATCACGGGCGCCGGTTCGGGTATCGGTGCTGCAATTGCCCTGTCGCTGGCCGGACGTGGAATGGCGCTGACTCTGGCTGGCCGCCGTCGCGAACGGCTCGAACAGACGGCGGCGGCGCTTCCGGCGGAAACGCCAGTGCTGGTGCAGCCCACCGATGTGGGAGAGGAGAGCGAAGTGGAGAGAATGGTGGCGATGACGCTCGAACGGTTCGGGCGGGTCGACGTGCTGGTGTGTAATGCCGGGTTCGGGGTGTTCGGCGGGGTGGAGTCGCTGGCGGTGGAGGAGTTCGATCGTGTCGTGCGGGTGAACCTGCGCGGATCGTTCCTGTCGTTGCGCGCAGTGCTTCCACACTTCTATCAGCAAGGAGCGGGAACGGTGATCGCTGTCAGCTCGGTGGCGGGGCGGCATGGATTCAACGGCGGTGGAGCCTACTGCGCGAGCAAGTTCGGACTGATGGGATTGATGGAGTGTGCGTTTCAGGAGGCGCGTTCCCACAACGTTCGCGTTGTCACCCTTGCCCCGGGGTCTGTCGCCACCCCGTTCTTTGACGAGGCAAATGTCCCGGTCCCCGATCCTTCACGCCTTCTCCAGCCGGAGGACGTTGCTGCCGCAGTGCTGCTCGTGCTCGACCTGCCGGAGCGCGCAACGGTGCGCGAACTCGACATTCGTCCCACCAATCCACGCTAGCCCGAGCATACGCCCGTGATCAGGTATTTACGACGGTGGAAACAGTGGTGGGGGGAGGGCTACAGTCCGCTGCTCATCGTGCCGACCCTGACGCTCTATCGTCCCGTGGGACCGAAGGAGCTTGCCTTGATCGAAGAGTTCGGGTGGCTGGGATTTCCCCCACGGCTTCCCGATCAGCCGATCTTCTACCCCGTGCTGAACGAGGAGTATGCTGTCGAGATTGCGCGCGACTGGAACGTGAAGGAGAGCGGTGCGGGGTTCGTAACGCGGTTCGAGGTGGAGAAGGCGTACGTCGAGCAGTTCCCGGTGCAGACTGTTGGAGCACGCCGGCACCAGGAACTCTGGGTGCCGGCCGAGGAGCTTGAAGAGTTCAACCGCCACATCGTTGGGCTTATCGAGGTTGTTGCTCGATTCCCATAACGCTCTTCCTTTCCACTGATGCTGCGAGACGTCCCCTTCGTGTCGAGGGGGGCGCTATGCTGCTGTATGCTGTACCGGCTGCCCGTCCGATTGCTGCTGGCGGCCGCTGTGCGTCATGTAGCGGTGGGTGCCGAACACATAGTCCCACAACGGCGAACTGACGCCAAATCCGTAGTGCTCGTCGTCGCCGTAGTGGTGGCGCATGTGGTGCTTTTTCAGCCAGGCCCACACTCCATGCTTCAGCGCAATGTGGTGGGTGGCGTAGTGCAGCGTATCGTAGAAGACGTAGCCCGCCACGAACCCGGCAAAGAGTGGCGCGGTGTAGTTCACGCCGAAAAGAAAGAGGAAGAGGAAGTAGAAAAAGAATGCCAGCGGAACACTGAATCCCGGCGGCATCACAAGGCGTGTGGCGTCGTTCGGGTAATCGTGGTGGACGCCGTGCATCAGGAAGTGAATTCTGCGCCCGAAGTCCGTCTTCGGCTCATAGTGGAAGACGAAGCGGTGGAGGATATACTCGCAGAAGCTCCACATCACTACGCCGACGGCGAAGAGGCCGAGGATTGCGAGGATGGGGAACTCCGCAACGGCCACGGCGCGCCAGATCATCCAGGTGATAACCGGAACGTAGAGGACGACAGGCGTCAGGGGATGAACATGTGAGAACCATTCGAGGAAGTTGCTCTCGAACATCCGCACCGATTCATTCTTGTTGGAAATATAGCGGCGGGCCATATGTCAATAAGGGTCGGTTGCTGCTACTGCAATGCTACGAGGCGATGACATCGTACAGCTGGCAAGACGCGGCAAAGTTACGACTGCCTGGCACCTGTGCCACCCTTTCATCGCGGCGATACGCTCTGTCAAGGAGAGCAGAGTGTGTGTCCCGCACGTTATGCCGAGTGGAATCCGTTGGTGTTGTGTGCGCCGTCGCAGAAGGGCTTGGTTGCCGAGCCGCCACAGCGGCAGAGCGCTCCTTTCTCTCCACGGAAGCAAACCTCTCCTCGCGCCGTTCGTATCTCCAGCGGACCGACAAAGAGAACCGGACCGTGGCGCTGTGGCCGGAGGAGCACAGGAGTGTGGAGCACAACTGTCTCCGGTATCTCTGCCATTGCCTGTGCGCTGCCAAGATCGTTGAACCCCGCTTCCTGGTGGCTGTTGTCGCAGAAGGGCTTGTTCTTCGATGCCCCGCAGCGGCAGAGTGCGAGGCGTATCATCTCCCGCCTCGATCCATCCTCCAGCTCCAGCGTAATCTGTCCACGGAGATAGAGCGGTCCCTTTGGACGGATGACCGCCGTTGCAGCCCTGTCGGGCTTCTCCTCCGCTCCCTCATCGCATCGTTCGGTTGTCAGCGCCCCGCTGGGGCAGCGGCCGACGGTTGCAACAATCGCATCGGCATCTGCCCGCTGTGGATGGACCCACGGCTTCTCCTGAGTGTTGAACACCTCCGGCAACCCGCGGATGCAGTTCCCCGTGTGGATGCAGAGCGCCGGCTCAAAGCGCACCGTGACTGTCTCGCTGCGGTAGGGAATGGGAGGCGTTGACCGAGCCATCGCTTCTGGCGGCTGTGTGTTGGGGGAACTGTGCTGCCGGCACTTGTGGCAAACAATGTACGACCCCGGTTCGATCCATACTCCATACGATTATGGAGCGGGACGGAGACGTTGGAGCGCAGTCCGGGCGTCCTCCAGCAATGGGGAGGTGGGATAGTCGGAGAGTATCCTCATGTAGAGTGCGCCGACCTCGGTGGAGGGCTTCCCACTCAACTCCATCATCCGCGCAGCACGGTAGAGCGCACGGTCCGGGAAAAGACCACCGGGATAGCTCTGTACCAGTTCGAGATAGAGGGGAAGTGCGTCGCCGCCAGTGCGTTCCCGCAGTTCCGCGCGTGCCATCAGCGCACGTTCGGCAAGCGGTGTGCCGGGCGAGCGCTTCATCGTCTGTTCCAGCAACGCATCGGCCTCGCCTGTCCGATGTTGAAGGAGAGCGAGGCGGGCGCGGGCGTAGAGCGCGAGCGCTGTGTCGTTTCTGTCAAGGTTCTCCTGCACCAGCGCCAGCTCTTCGAGTGCATCGTTTGCCACGTCGGTGCCGGGATCGTTGGTGAGGCCGACGTAGGTGCTCATTGCCGAGTCGAACTGGGCGCGATAGAACTGCATCTGTCCCAGCCGGAGTGCCGCGCCATCCGATGCGTTGGTGTCCTCCGTGCCACCGTATGCCATCCTGCGCAATAGTTGCTCGGCGGCCTCCATCCGTCCCAGCCGCACGAGGATGTCAGCATGGAGCAGGCCAACTCTTCCCTCCGTTCTGCCGGCGCCCTCAAGGGTTTCGAGCGCACGTTCCGGCTGTTGGTCGGCAAGGAGTCGCGCCGCGCGATACGTTGCTTCTGCGGCGAGATTCTTCTCCACTCCCGGCGTTCCACGAATCTCCAGATAGCGTTCGGCGAGTTCCTTCCGCTTCGCTGCGTCGAGCAGGTCGGGATCGCCAGCCTCTCCTTCAAGCGCGCGCACCAGACCCAGCCGTGCGTTCGGTGCAAGTGGGCTGCCCGAGTGTCGGTCGAGCAGTGCCCGATAGACGCGCGCGGCCTGGCTCCAGCGCTCCTCAGCCGCAAGCCGGTCGGCAAGCTGATACAAGGCGCTGCCGTTGTCGTTGCCGAGCGAATCGAGCTGGAGCACAACGGCAAAGGTTCCGTCGGGATCGTTTGCCTCGCCATGGAGCCAGGCAAGGAGTTGCAGCAGCGTCGTGTTGGAGGAGCGGTTCAACTCTCGCCGAACCGTCGCAATTGCCCGACGAATCGCTGCCTCTCCTTCCAGTGCCGGGGCCAGTCCGCGTTGAACGAGCGGAAGCTGGGCCGGCTCCTCGCGGAGCAGCGAACTGTACTCCACAATGCCCTCCTCAACTCTCCCTACTCGCGCCAGCAGTTCCGCGTGCTCAATGATGTACGCCCGCTGCACATCCATCCGCTCACGTCCACGGTCCAGCGTTGCAAGTGCGTCGGCGTAGAGGTTGAGGGTTCGCTGCGATGCGGCGACCCGCAACCAACTTGCTGGGTCGTTGGGTTGCTTCTCTGCCACTGCGCTCCACGCTGCTGCTGCTTCGTCGCGGCGGCCGGTGCGGTGGAGCAGTTCGGCAGAGAGCAGACCCAGCTCTCCATCGCGCGGGTGCAGTGTGAGCTGCTCCTGCACAATCGGAAGAAGGTCGGTGAAGCGAAGCATGCCGCTGTAGGTGCGGCGTACTCCCTCGAAATACGTGCGGGTTGAGGGGCTGCTGCGGTAGAGTTCGAGATAGATCTTTGCTGCGTTGGGCAGATCCCCGTTCTGTTCGTACCGCTGGGCCATTGCGTAGCGCGTGTTCTGTTCCGGCTGTGCGCGTGCAGCAGCCGCAACGAACGCGAGCAGCAGAAGGGCGAGGGTGGTGGTGCGAGACATGGAGCAGGTGATGGATGTCATGGGGCCAGGAGAGCGAACGACGGAGAGCCGGAGGAGCTGGTCCCCTCTGCCAGATCGATGCTCTTTGTAGATCAAGAGGGACGGCAGGGGTCTGGAGGACACGCCACGGTGTGGGTGATTCCACCTTGGGAAACCCGACGACATAGCAACGGGAGGGTGCCGCACATCTACTCCAGCAGGGGAAGCACGCGCGTCTGGAGTGGCTCACTCGTAGCGTGCACTGTGCCGTCGTCGTCGATCACCACGTCAAGCTCGCTGCGCACCCCGAACTCACCCGGTAGGTAGATACCCGGCTCAATCGAGAAGGAGGTGCCGGGAAGAATTGCGCGACGATCCAGGGTTTCGTAGCCGTCGAGATTTGCGCCGGCACCGTGCAGGTCCACGGTGATGCTGTGTCCCAGGCGGTGGACGAAGTTGCTTCCGTAGCCGGCATCGGTGATGATCGTGCGCGCTATCGTGTCAAGCTCCGCGCCGGTGATGGTGTTGCCGGCGGCAAAGGACGCCCGAACCGCGTCCAGCGCTGCGTCGCGCGCGTTGCGGACGACGGTGAACACCTCGGTGTAGCGTTCCGGCACCTCGGTGCCAACGTACCCCGTCCAGGTGATATCGCCGTAGACGGACTGCTCGCCCCGTTCGCGTGCCCACAGGTCCACCAGCACGAAGTCTCCCGGCCTGATTGCTGCGCTCCGTTCCGGCGTCGGTTCGTAGTGCGGGTCGGCGCTGTGTGCTCCAACCGACACGTTCGGTGCGTGGTCGGTCTCCAGGCCACGCACCTCGAACTGCCGCAGGATCGAGCGCTGCACCTCGTACTCGGTTGGCGTTGCTCCGCTGGCGACAAGGTCGCGTATGTGTGCAAAGGTCTCCATCATTACTTCGCGGCAGGCAGCGCCTGCGCGCCGTGCGCTTGCGAGCTGGCCGGTGTCGAGCCGTGCGTCGAGTGTAGCGATAAGGTCGGCGGAACTTGCGACGTCCACACCCAGCGAGCGAACAAGCTCTATCGTTCCCCCATCGATCCGGGCGACGATGGGGAGTTCCCCCATGGGACTGTACTCCATCGCCACCGTGGTGATTCCAGAGAGTGCATCGCGGAGCGCAGCGATGAACTCCTCCAGGCTGGAGTAGAGCACAACCTCGCCGGGGAGCGCTGCGGCCATGTGCCCCTCGATCCGATGGGCGATGGAGCGAGGCGCACCCTCGGCGGGAATCAGCGTTGCCCAGCGGCGGCTCTGGTGTGTGCCCGGCGGCAGCCCGACGACGCGGCCAGCGATTGGGTTCCAGTCGCGGAAGCTGAAGAGAAGCCAGGCGGGGATGCCGCGCTCACGGAGCGCCTGCTGGATGCGGTGGAGAGCGGTGTCTGTCATGCTGGAAAATACGGTAGGTGTGTTCACGCCGGTAGCGTGTTGGAAACGCAGGTCCGTGCCGCTAAATTGTCCATCGCCTCTCCACCCCGTAGCCTCCAAGCCCCGTCTACCTTTTCCAGTGCGCACATAGATGTACGATCACGACGCCGCGGCGTTCTTCAGCATTTTCGCCTTCATCTGGATATTCGTTCTCGCTGCCGCAGTTGGTGTGCACCTCTTCGTGGGCTACTGCTACAAGAAGATCGCATTGAAGCTCGGCAACGACGAGGATGCCAAACTCTGGTGGATTCCCGTTGCGAACACGTTGATTCTCATCCGTGCTGCGGGGCGACCCGACTGGTGGCTGGTGTGGTCGTTCATTCCATTCGCCGGGATCATTGTCTCGTTCATTCTCTGGATCGAGGTGGCGCAGGCGCTCGGGAAGCCCGCTGTGTGGGGAGTGATCGCTGCGCTTCCCGTGCTGATCGGTCCTGCATACCTCGCGTTCAGTGAGTCCGATATTCCACTGCGGGGGCTGCACGAGGGCGACGACGTCATCATCCGCTGGGACGAGTAGTACAGAAGATCACCCCGATCCATGGAGTCGATGTGGGCTTCGGCTCCTTTCTCTTCCATCATCAATCTTCGGGAACATCATGTACGATTCGCAGGTGAGTACGGGTCTTTTGGCGAGCTTCGGCATCGCCTATCTCCTCTTTCTGCTGGTCGTCTACGTCTTCTTCGCGTACTGCATCAAAATGATTGCGGAGAAGACGGGGGAAAGCTCGAATCTGTGGTGGCTGCCGATCGCCAACCTCTTCATCCTGGGCCGCGTTGCCGGAAAGTCGGGAGCGTTCGGGTTGCTTGCCGCCATTCCGCTGGTGAACATCGTCCTCTGGATGGAGGTTGCGAAGCGTCGTGGGAAGGACCAGGTGTGGGGCATCATTGCCGGACTGGTTGGCATTGTCGGCATTCCCTACCTCGCTTTCACCGACTGACCAGAGGTCTCGGAGCGTGGGAGCGATCCCTTGCCGCGGCTCTCGCTCCCACAGTCTCCATTCATACGCATCCTTCTCCTCCCATGCTGAGTATTCGTCGCATCCTGGCCCCCACCGATTTCAGCGAACATGCGTGCAGTGCGCTTGCCTACGCGCGCAGTTTCGCCGAGCAGTACGGAGCCGAACTCCACCTCTTGAACGCCGTGGAGCCAACGGTGTTCCCCACCGAGGCCGGGCTTACCTCGATGGGGATGATGACGCTCGACACCGAGCTGGAGGAGGCTGCACAGCGTGGCATGCGCGAGCTGTACGGACGCCCGGAGCTGGAGGGATTGAAGGTGACAACCGCAGTGACGCACGGCCGCGCCAGCAGCGCAATCCTGCAGTATGCCGAGGAGAACGGCATCGACCTTATCGTGATTGCAACCCACGGACGTACCGGCCTTGAGCACCTCCTCTTCGGAAGCACCGCCGAGCGCGTTGTTCGCGAAAGTCCCTGCCCCGTGCTCACGGTGCGGCCAAAGGAGATGGCGGAGAAAAAGAAGTAGTCGGGGAACGAGGGGAGGAGCCGAAGGGTGGACGTTGCGTGATGGTAGAGGCTGAAACCGTGTCAGGATAATCGGATGGGGCTGCTGGAGTCGTGAAACGCTCTCTTCCGTCAACCCCGCATTCTTAACCCACTAATCCCTACCGCGCCCTTGTCGCACAGTACCAAGCTCATCACGATCGAGCGGCATATTGCCGACCAGCAGCATATCCATCCTGACGCCACCGGTGCCTTCAGTCGATTGCTGCGGGATCTGACGCTGGCCGTGCGCGTGATCACGCGCGAAGTGCGCCGCGCCGGCCTTGCCGACATTCTGGGCATGACCGGCGGAGCAAACGTCCACGGTGAGTCGGTTCGGAAGCTGGACGAGTTCAGCAACACCGCCATCATCCGCGCCATGCGCTACGGTGGACATCTCTGTGCAATGGCCTCGGAAGAGTCGGAAGGACTTGTGCGCCTCCCCGCCGACGCCCAGAAAGGGGACTACGTGCTCCTGTTCGACCCGCTCGACGGCAGCACCAACATCGACGTGAACGCACCGATTGGCACCATCTTCTCCATCCTGCGCCGCACCAGTCCTTCGGATGGAAGCGATGGCTGCGTGGAGGATATGCTCCAGCCGGGGATGAAGCAGGTGGCCGCAGGCTATGCCCTCTACGGATCGAGTACTGTACTGGTGTATACTGCCGGTGATGGCGTTGACATCTTCACCTACGACCAGACGCTCGGCGACTTCCTCCTTTCCAGTTCGCACCTCAAGATGCCGAAGCGGGGAAGGATCTACTCGGTGAACGAGGGGAACAGCGTGAACTGGTATCCGGGCACGCGGCGCTACATCGATCACCTCAAGAACGACGACCGTGCTCTGGGGCATCCCTACAGTCTGCGGTATATCGGCACTGCGGTGGCGGATGTCCATCGCACGCTCCTCTACGGCGGCGTCTTCATGTATCCCGCCGACCGCAAGGCTCCCGCCGGCAAGCTGCGACTCCTCTACGAAGTGAACCCTCTGGCGATGCTGATCGAACAGGCCGGGGGGCTTGCCATCGATGGACGTAGCCGCGTGCTGGAGTCGGTGCCCACCTCGCTCCACCAGCGCTCGCCGATTGTCTGCGGCAGCGTGGAGGATGTGGAGGAAGCACGCCACTTCATGGCCGAGGATTACGCTGCGGTCGAGATGGCGCATGGCGTCGAGTAGACCCCGGCTCGCCCTCACCCTCGGCGACGCGAACGGCATAGGGCCGGAGATTCTTCTCCGCGCCCTGGCACACGACGAGGTGTGGAGCGTCTGCCGTCCGCTGGTGCTCGGTCGGGCGGAGATTTTGAAGGACGTTGCGCGCGCCGCTGCTCTCCCCTGCGAGATCGACGGCGCGCAGCTCGTTGTTGGGGGACGCGCCGCAGAACTGATCGAGATCGATGTGGATGTCGATCATCATCCCGGTGCGCCCGATTGTGCCGATGCCGGGCTTCTCGCTGGGCGCACAATAGAATGCGCTGCGCAGATGGCGCTTGTCGGAGAAGTGCGGGGCGTTGTCACGATGCCGATCAGCAAGCGTGGACTCAACGCGGGGGGGTACCGCTATCCCGGCCACACCGAGATGCTTGCCGCAATTGCCGGGGGAACACCGCTGATGATCCTCGCGTGCAGCACGATGCGTGTGGGCCTCGTCACGATCCACACGCCACTTGCCGACGTTCCCTCGCAGATGACCTCTGGACGTGTTGCTGCCACAATCCGTGCCCTTGCCTCGGCGCTGCGAAACGACTGGGGCATCTCCGCGCCGCGCGTTGCGGTGCTGGGACTGAACCCGCACGCAGGAGAGAGCGGGACAATTGGAATGGAGGAGGTGGAGAGCATTGCGCCGGCAGTGCAGCTGGTGCAGCGCGAAGGAATCGATGCGCGCGGACCGTATCCGGCTGATGGATTTTTTGCGCGCTACCACGCCGACGATTGGGACGGTATTGTTGCGATGTACCACGATCAGGGATTGATTCCGCTGAAGATGGCAGCGCGTGGCGGTGGTGTGAACGTCACGGCCGGTTTGCCCATCGTTCGTACCAGTCCTGATCACGGCACCGCCTACGCTATCGCTGGCCGTGGCGTGGCCGACGAGCGAAGTACCGTCGAGGCAGTCCTCCTCGCCGCCGGGATTGCCGAGCGGAGGGCGACGGCTCCTGAGACGGAGGGATCACAAGAGGGGGAGCCAGGCGTACCGTGATGTTGGGAGAGCGTCCGTTCGTTGAGCGCGCACTGCTGTCCGGGGCGGGCGAAAGGTAGGGACGGATCCCTGTTTCCTTCAGAGCCGTGGGCCTGTCCTGGCTGCTTCTCTATCCCGAACGAGGATTGCTCCTTCGGTCTCCTTTCGTCTTCGCTCTTCCATCCCTTCCATGTCTCGACTTCCTCTTCTCGCTACTCTTGCGCTTCTGTTTCTTCCCGCCTGCCGCACACTCGACGCAACTGGTGGCGAGCGGTGGGTGCGAACCGAACTGTACTTCGGCCTGACGCGCTCCGGTGGAGTTGCGATCAGCAGCGATGCGTGGAACAGCTTTCTCGACACAGCCATTACCCCACGCTTCCCCGATGGACTGACGGTACTCGACGGCTACGGCCAGTATCGAAGCAGTGCAGCGGCGATCACGCGCGAACCGATGCGGTTGCTGGTGCTGCTCCATCACGGTGGCGCAAGCGAGGTGGAGAGTATTGCCAGGATTCGTCTGCTCTACCGCGCAGCGTTTCAACAGGAATCGGTGTTGGAGGTAACAAATCCAGTGAGCGCGTCATTCTGACGTGCCGCCTCGTGGCGAACATGGCGCACGGTTCCCAACCATGGGGTGCGGGTAGGCATTAGAATGGGCGACGAACCGAGAGGCCGACGTTGATGAACGCGTCGGGTGCGCTTCCGGTGAGGCCGAGGCCGCCGAACAGATCGAACTGGAGGGAGGGGGCGGCAAGAATGTAGGCTCCCGCATCGAGGGTGTGGGCCGGGGTGAGTCCGGGAGTAAGAATGCCATCAACTTCGGTGAAGAGACCGAACCATGACGTCGGCGCCACCCAGAGCGCAACGCCGTAGCTGCCGGAGCCGTGCCCGCTCGTTCCATCCCAGCTCCCACCGACGCTGCCGTACAGGTTCACGGCGCCATCGCGGTCGAGTGCGGACCGGGCACCGAGCGCCAGTGTCGGAGTGACGTAACGGGGAGCAAATGCCTCGGAGCCTGTGGGCAGACCGAACTGCATGACGAGGCCGAGTTCGGGGAGTGCGCCGTTCTCCTGTGTGATGGAGATCTTGGCTCCCACGTTCACCGCAGCGATGCCCTTCACTTGGTCGAGAGTGTCGCCGGTGGCAATCGTGCGGTACTCTGCGCCAGCGCGCAACTCCAGTGTTGGGAGCAGTCCGAGCCGTATCAGCACGGCGGGGAGGCTGTAGGTGGTGACGGTGCCGCTTCCGGGGTCGTCGAGGACCGTCTGCGCGTCGATCTCCACCTGTATACGCCGTGCGGGGATAACGGTGGGTGAGGGGGTCTGCCCGGGTCGATCCGCGCTGATTGGCTCCTGGGCTGCTGCGGTCCCGGCCAGCACGACAAGCAGAAGGATGGAGGAAGGAGTGCGCATCACGGAGCGATGGTGTGTGCAACGTTCGGGGACGGTCGAGCAGGAAAGGTACAAGCTCCTGGTGTTTCGGATGGATCTCGTGTGATGGTGTCAGGTCGGAACACCGTGTCCTCTAAGAGGGCAACAGTGGCGGTGCCCCACCTCCTTCCCTCGCTATCCACCAATCCGAATCATCTCCCGTTCGCTCTGCTGCCGCAACGTTGCACCATCGGCGTGCTCGCGTGGTTTTGCGTCGAGCGAGGCGACGAGCAGGCGCGCAATCTCAGGATCCGTGCAGTCCATGCGAAGGAGTCTCCGCAGGTCGAATTCGAGCGGGGCGTGGAGGCAGGGCATGATCCGTCCATCGGCGGTGAGACGGAGACGGCTGCATCCGGCGCAGAATGGGAGGGTCATCGAGGCAATCACGCCAGCAGTCCCGCGGTGCGGTACCCCGGTCGCGCGATCCTTCACGACATAGTTCCGGCTGATATACGACTGCTCCAGCGGCAGCGCTTCGAGCAGGACATTCGACTCGATCCGTTCGATGATTTCGCGGTACGGCACCACCCGCTCCTCTCCCCAGCCGTTGCCGGCGAAGGGCATGAACTCGATGAACCGCACTGCCAGGGGTTTCGTTGCCGTAAGCGCAACGAAGTCGGGGATCTCATCCTCGTTCACCCCGCGCATGACTACCACATTGAGCTTCACTTCCGGGATGTTGCTGTCGAGTGCTGCGTCGAGCGCCCGCAACGTTGGAGCAAGTCCGTTGCGCCGGGTGAGGTGGAGGAATCGGTCGGGACAGAGGGTGTCGAGCGAGATGTTGAGCGTGTCGAGAAGTGGGGCGAGTGTGGGGAGGTGACGTTCGAGGAGAAGCGCGTTGGTGGTCATCGCCAGCCGCTCCAGTCCATCGATGGCACGCAGGTCTGCAAGCAGTTTGGGGAGGTCGCTGCGGAGGAGCGGTTCCCCACCCGTCACCCGAATCTTCCGCACCCCCATCGTCACGGCGATGCGCGCCACTCGCACGATCTCCTCGCGGCTGAGAAGTGCGCGCTTCGGCAGCCACGCCATCTCCTCGTGCGGCATGCAGTAGGCGCAGCGAAGGTTGCACCGGTCCACCACGGCGATCCGCAGGTAGGTGTGGCGCCGCCCGAAGCGGTCGGTGAGGGGTGGCAAGTCTGGAGTGCTCATACGCTGGAGCAACATACGGCCCCCGCCACGGTGCGATCATCCACTCTGCGGAATTCCTACCCCTTTTCACACCGTGCTACCTGCGACCCCGCTAGTTTGCCGCGCTCGTGAAGCTCGTTGTCACCCATACCGATCCCCTCTCTCTCGCCCGAACCGGCTGGTTTCAGACCGGCCGTGGTGTGGTGCCAACGCCGATCTTCATGCCCGTTGGCACGCGTGCGGCGGTGAAGGCGTTACGGTCGCGCGACCTGCACGAACTCGACGCACACATTATCCTCGCCAACACCTACCACCTCTATCTGCGTCCCGGCACCGGAGTGTTGGAAGAGATGGGGGGACTGCACCGTTTTGCCGCGTGGGATCGACCCATCCTCACCGACAGTGGTGGGTTTCAGGTGTACTCGCTCGAAGGTCTTCGTGGCATCGATGAGCGCGGGGTCACATTCAGAAGCCACATCGACGGATCGTCGCACAGCTTCACGCCGGAGAGTGTGGTGGAGATGCAGCGCGCGATTGGCAGCGACATCGCGATGGTGCTCGACGAATGCCCGCCGGGGACCGCTCCGCGCGAGTATCAGGAGCGTTCGATGAAGCGCTCGATGCTCTGGGCTGCACGTGCACGGGCGCACCACCTCCAGCAGAGGTGGGCCTACGGATTCCCACAGGCACAGTTCGGCATCGTTCAGGGGGGAACGCATCTCGACCTGCGGACGTGGAGCGTCGAAGCTCTGCTCTCGGTCGGCTTCGACGGCTACGCGATTGGTGGACTTGCCGTGGGCGAGGCAACCGAGACGATGTACGAGGTGGTGGAGCACACCACGCCGCTTCTTCCCGCGGATCAGCCGCGCTATCTGATGGGCGTTGGCACGCCGCAGAACCTGCTCGAGTGCATCGCGCGTGGCGTGGACATGTTCGACTGCGTGATGCCGACCCGGAACGCCCGCAACGGCACGCTCTTTACCTCCGCTGGCAAGCTGAACCTTCGCAACGCCCGGCACCGCACCGACGAACGTCCGGTGGACGAACAGTGCGACTGTGAAACCTGCCGAACCGTCTCACGCGCGTATCTTCGCCATTTGTTCAACGTTGACGAGATCACCGGCCTCACGCTGGCAACGCTCCACAACGTCCGCTTCTACCTGCGGCTGATGGAGATGGCGCGCGCGCATATCGCCGACGGAACCTACACGGCATGGATGCGGACGACGCTGGAGGAGATGGGGGGAGAGGGGAGGGAATAGAGGGGCTGTCTCCGGGAGCCGCCGCTGACTTTGCACGACGAACGACCAACAACCAATACCAAGCAATCAACGCACAATGAACTTTCTTTCCATTCTCGCGCAGGGTGGGCAGGCTCCGGGCGGCATCGGAGCAATCCTTGGCAGCCTTCCGGTGATGCTCCTGCTCATGTTCGTCATCATCTACTTCCTGATGATTCGTCCGCAGCAGAAGCGGGTCAAGGAACATCAGGCGCTGGTGGCGCAGGTAACGCGCGGCGACAAGGTGGTGATGACCGGCGGACTGCACGGCACCGTCTACGAAGTGAACGACAAGACGGTGCTGGTGGAGGTGTGGAAGAACACGGTGCTCACCTTCGACAAGGGGTCGATCCAGACCGTGCTGCGCGACAGTCCCGCGGACACCGCTGCAAAGGGATAAGGATGACAGGTGCGAGGAACCATTGAATCCTCTGCTGCCTGCTTCCTACCCTCTTCGCACTCAACGTACTCCGCGCAGGCTTCGTCCGGCTCTCTCTTCCCGTCGCTCCTCCGTCCCCCATCTCCACTCCTGATTCTCCATGGAGCATATCATTATTACCCGGCACGAGGGATTCGTCGCCACGGTGCAGCTCAACCGTCCGCAGGTGCTGAACGCGCTCAACCTCCAATTGATGGTGGAGCTTGTCGAGGCGATGGAACAGCTCGATGCCGACCCTGATGTGCGCTGTATCGTGATTCACGGCAGCGAGCGAGCGTTTGCCGCCGGTGCCGACATCAACGAGATGGCGCAGGCGACCACCGTTGATATGTTGGAGCGGGACCAGTTCACGCGCTGGGATCGTATTCGCCGTGTGAAGACGCCGATCATCGCTGCGGTGAGCGGTGTTGCGCTCGGTGGCGGCTGCGAGTTGACGATGATCTGTGATATGATTGTTGCCAGCGAGACCGCGCGCTTCGGCCAGCCCGAGATACGCATCGGCATCATGCCGGGCGCGGGGGGCACGCAGCGCCTCACGCGTGCCGTTGGCAAGGCGCTCGCGATGGAGATGGTGCTGACTGGTCGGATGATGACGGCGGCGGAGGCAGAGCGTGCCGGACTGATCAACAGGGTGGTGCCGGTGGAGTTCTACCTGGAGGAGGCGATGAAGCTTGCGCGCGAGGTGGCCTCGATGCCGCCGGTGAGCGCGCGGCTGGCAAAGGAGTCGGTGCTGAAGAGCTTCGATACCACGGTGAACGACGGCCTGGAGTTCGAGCGGAAGAATTTCTACATGCTCTTCTCCACCCACGATGCGCGCGAGGGGATGACGGCCTTTCAGGAGAAGCGCAGGCCGGAGTGGCGGGGAGAGTAGGAGGAGAGAACTCTCGTACATTCCTGTGGTGAAAATCGTTCGGACTGCTACCTCTCGCCCGTGTCTGGCTCCCCTTCATCCTCCAATCTCTGATTTCCAGCTCCTACCGTGACGCTCGATACTCTCCTCTACGAACAGGACGGTGGCGTTCTTACGCTCACACTCAATCGTCCCGACAGCTTCAACGCGTGCAACGAACAGCTCACGACCGATATGCAGGCGGCGTTGAAGCAGGCCGAGCGCGACAGCTCCGTGCGGGCGATCATTCTCACTGGAACCGGTCGCGCTTTCTGTAGCGGACAGGATTTGAAGGAGGTGCCGGAGCCGGGGACGAAGCGTTCGCTTCGCGACAGTCTGGAGCGCCGCTACAACCCGATCATCCGCAAGCTGACGTCGATCCCCAAGCCGGTGATCTCTGCAATCAACGGCGTCGCGGCGGGTGCGGGGTGTTCGCTCGCCCTCGCGTGCGACATCCGCATCATGAGCGAGGAGGCGTATCTGATGCAGGCGTTCGTCAGGATCGGTCTGGTTCCCGACAGCGGCAGTTCGTGGTTCCTTGCGCGAACCGTGGGGTACGCGCGCGCCTTTGAGATTGCCACCACCGGCGACAAAGTTTCCTCTGCACGCGCGCTGGAGCTGGGGCTTGTCAACCGCGTTGTGCCGTCCGCCGAACTGATGGATGCCGCGCGCGCATTCGCTGCCCCCTACGCAACGGGTCCGACACGCGCCTACGGTTACATCAAGCGGATGCTCCACCGCGCTGCCGCCAGCTCGCTCGACGAGGCGCTCGACTACGAAGTCTACATGCAGGAGGCGGCCGGACGTACCCGTGACTACAACGAGGGCGTTGCCGCGTTTCGCGAAAAGCGAAGTGCGGAGTTCACGGGGGAGTAGGGGACGAGGGCATTCACGATCTACAGAACGATATCAGCATGGCATCTTCCGATACGCAGACCACAGCAGTTCTCGGCGCTGGCACGATGGGGGCCGGCATTGCCTACGCCGCAGCCGCTGCTGGCGACCGCGTCTACCTCTACGACCTCGGCGCCGAACAGCTTGAGCGCGGCCGGACCACGATTGAGGGCATCCTTTCGGGTGGAGTCAAGCGGGGGAAGACAAGCGAGGAGGAGGCAGCGGCGATTCGCCAGCGCATCACCTGCACCACGAGCCTCAGTGAGATGGGCGATGCCTCGCTCGTCGTGGAGGCGGTGGTGGAGCGGCTCGATGTGAAGCAGGCGCTCTTCTCGCAGCTTGAGGAGATCGTTGCCGACAGTGCGATCCTTGCCAGCAACACCAGCTCCCTTGCGATCACTGCGATTGCCGGAGCGCTGAAGCGCCCGGAGCGCGTGGTGGGGATGCACTTCTTCAATCCCGCCCACATCATGAAGCTCGTGGAGGTGATCGAGGGGTACCGTACCAGCGCCGAGACGATGGAGCGAACGAGCGAGCACTGCCGCAGGATGGGGAAGACGCCGGTGCGCGCCAAGGACACCCCAGGGTTTATCGTCAACCGCGTTGCCCGCAACTTCTACGGCGAGGCGTTCCGCATCGTGGGGGAGGGAGCGGCAACCGTGGAGCAGGTGGACCGTTGCATGAAGGCGATTGGGTTCAGGATGGGGCCGTTCGAACTGATGGACATGATCGGCATCGACGTGAACCTGATGGTCACGCAGTCGGTCTACGCCCAGTACTTCAACGACGCGCGCTTCCGTCCCCACCTGATTCAGCAGAAGATGGTGGAGTCGGGATTGCTCGGGAAGAAGAGCGGCGGCGGATTCTACAGGAGCGAGGAATCGGGAGCGAAGGCGGAGTAGAGAGAACAGAAGTATTGGTAAGTCCTATGAGGCACGGCGAACTCCGCCGTGCCTCGTTTGATACGGGGAAGACACTGTTGCGCTGCTATGGGAGGAGTGTGTCACCGTCAATCGGTGCGACCTTGTTAGAGCCGTTGGGTCTCTTGCAGGCGATCTATGCTGCTCTTTTCTCGATTCTTCTTGTGTGCCTGCTTCTTGGCGCATCACTCTGCCGGGCGCAGGATGACTCGCACTCTCACGACGTAGGTCCGGTTCCCAAGCTGCACAAGGGGGTGTGGTATGGACCGTTTGGTGCTGTACGATGGGCTCCACGGACGAAGGTTGTCGCTGTGAATGAGTTGTGCCATTCCCACAGTACAGGGTGGGGAAGATGCAGGATATGGAGCAGAAGCCGGAGCATTCGCTGAAGTCTTCCCCTTCTATAGTGAGGGTGAGGGCCGTCTCCATTCCTCCTACGTGCGTCTCAGACTGAAAACGTTTCTTGGTCTCCTGACATCAAAGAGCGAGGTAGATATTTCCTCGGAATGTCGCTCTGCTCTCGACGAGCGAGGTGATGCACGCCTTACGGAGTACACGCTCACGCTTGGCTTGGAGTGCGGCTACAAACCCATCTTCTTTCCGCATCAACTCTCTCTCCATCTTGGCGTGGAGGGGAGTTGGCTGTTCGGATCAACCATCTCCACATCCTCCCGCGCGTTGAGCCAGTTGCTGGAATCCCAGCCTCCACCAGTCGAGTTGCGGTTTGGCTGCTCGATCACCGTCGGACTCGGCTTCTACTTCAGCCGTTACTGGAATGACCAGTTCGTGCTCGATGTCCGTCTCTCTCCCAAGGGGAGCGCCGTTTCTGTCGGGCTGGGGTATACAACCCCGCTCTGGAAGAGTCGCCTGCGGTAGGCGGTTCGTTCCGGTGCATCTGGCTCGATATCGATACGGGTGATTCACCGTCCCTCTGCTGGAGCTGCTCGAATCCTAAGACTGCACGACGAGGTAACAACTACGAACGCCCCGCACTCCGGCCGGAGTGCGGGGCGTTCCTGTAAGTGCAGAGTCTCTTACGCCGCAGGTTCGAAGGCCATCACCTCGTCGATCACCGCCTGCACGATCTCGTGCTCCTTCACCCGCCGAACCACCTCTCCCTTGCGGTAGAGGATGCCAACTCCCTTGCCGGCAGCGATGCCGATATCCGCCTCCGACGCCTCGCCCGGTCCGTTCACCACGCAGCCGAGCAGCGCAATCTTGACCGGCTTCTTCACGCCCGACAGCGCAGTTTCGAGCTGACGGGTGATGCTGAACAGATCGACTTCGAGGCGTCCGCAGGTTGGGCAGGCGATGATCTCCACGGCGCGGGAGGCAAGGCCCAGCGAGCGGAGGATCTCCTTGCCGGTCTCCACCTCGCGCTCCGGCTCGTCGGTGAGGGAGACGCGAATCGTGTCCCCGATCCCCTCCGCCAGCAGCGTGCCGATGCCCACCGCGCTTTTGATGGTGCCCACCCGTGGTGTGCCTGCCTCGGTCACGCCGAGATGGAGCGGAATGTCGGTGCGCTCGGCGATCAGGCGGTACGCCTCGATCATCAGGCGAACGTCGGTGCTCTTCACCGAGATGATGAGGTCGTTGAAGCCAAACTCCTCGGCGATGCCGACGTGTCGCATCGCACTCTCGAAGAGCGCCTCGGCGGTTGGATAGCCGTGCTTCTCGAGGATGTCCTCCTCCAGCGATCCGCTGTTGACGCCGATGCGGATCGGGATGCCCCGGTCCTTTGCCGCACCGAGCACCTGGTGGATGCGCTCGCGCGAGCCGATGTTGCCGGGGTTGAGCCGGACCTTTGCCACCCCGCCCTCGATGGCACGGAGCGCGAAGACGTGGTTGAAGTGGATATCGGCAACGATGGGCACCGGGGAGTTCCTGGCGATCTCGCCGATGGCGTTTGCCGCGTCCCAGTCGTTGACCGTTACCCGCACGATGTCCACGCCCGCTTCAGCGCAGCGCTCGATCTGCGCAAGCGTTGCCGCCGGATCACCGGTCTTCGTCTTGGTCATCGTCTGCACCGAGATCGGCGCCCCTCCACCAATGGGAATCGAGCCGATCATGACGCGCCGCGAGACTCTGCGGCGGAATGGAGCTGTCACAATCGGCGGCTCCGTCTGGTTGTCCGTATTGTTGACGACGGGAAGCTGCATGGTAGAGGTTGGAGGTCAGAGGTTAGGAATGAGAAGAAGGGGTTCAGAGCGCAGGACGCTGCCTCTTGCGAGAACTCGACCAACTTCTGCTGCTTGCTGTTCGATGCGAGTGCGGTGCCTGTTTCCGAGTTGATATGCAGTGGCTGGACTGCACGTGCCAGACGTTACTTCCCCATTCTGCGACTGGCCTCCAGCAGGAGGGCTTTCTCCTCGTCGCTGAGGTTCTGGTAGCCGGTGCGGTTGATCTTGTCCAGCACTTCGTCGATGCGCGCCTGGTCGGCTCCAAAATCGTAGCTGGGAACGGTGGCGCGCGACGGGGAGACATCGCGCCACGTTGCCTCGACGGAACGCGTGGTGTGAAGCGGTGGCGCCGGCCGGGGGGCGATGTCGGGACGCCATGCCGCCCGTTCGGGACTGGAGGCGGCAGGGCGACCGAAGCGGTTGCCGAAGAACTGGATGAGCAGCAAGCCCATCGCCGCGCCACCGAGGTGGGCGAAGTGCGCAATGCCATCACCAACGGCGGAGATGCCAAGGAGCAGGTCGATTCCGGCGATCACGAATACAGCAATACGTGCCCGCATCGGGAAGAAAAGCCCGACAAAGATCATGCGATCGGGGAAGAGCAGACCGTACGCCATCAATAGTCCCATGATCGCTCCCGACGCGCCAACTGCGGGGATGATCTGTCCGTCCGTTGTTGCCAGCGTTACGAGGTTGTGGATGATCCCTGCGCCGATGCCGCAGATGAGATAGTAGAGGAGGAAGCGGCGCGACCCCCACAACTGCTCAAGCTCGTTGCCAAACATCCAGAGGGCGAGCATGTTGAAGAGGATGTGCCCCATGCTGCCGTGCAGGAACATCATCGTGAGGTACTGCCACGGGCCGTAGAGCGAACTCCCGATTGGGAACAGGGCGCCAACGATCTGCATCCACTCATCAACTGAAGAGACCCCTCCAACCCCTCTCACCACAACAGGATTACTCAGCGGGATCATTCCAGCGAGGAAGATCACAACGTTCAGGATCAGCAGCGTCCGCACTGCTGGCGGAAACAGCACAGGGCGCCCGATGCCGGAGCGGTAGGAGGTATTGTTGGGGAAGAGAGCCATCGTACCAGTAAGTAGTACCGAAGAGTTCAACAGGAATCAGCGGTGCGCCGAAGAGACGGCCAAACTGCGCCACGATTGCCCGTACCCCAGAGTCGAGTGATGCTGTTGGGGAACGTTCTGGACAATAGTACCGAATCTCCTTCCCGTTGGGTGCGCTCGTCTTCTGCTGTTTCCCTACTCCCGATCCAGCGCTTTCACTCCCGGTAGCTCTCTCCCCTCCAGAAACTCCAGACTTGCGCCGCCGCCGGTGGAGACGTGCGAAACCCGGCTCTCCATGCCGAACTCCGCGATGGCTGCTGCGCTGTCGCCTCCGCCCACAATCGTAGTGGCGCCGTTGTCGGTGGCTTCGGCCAGTGCTTCCGCGACGGCGCGGGTGCCCGCCGCGAACGGTTCCATCTCGAACACACCCATCGGGCCGTTCCAGACCACGGTGCGGGCGTCGGTGATGATGGCAGCAAACGCCTTGCGGGTCTCCGGGCCGATGTCGAGACCCATCCACCCTTCGGGAATGTCGCCGGCGGGAACGACGGCGGTTTCCGCGTCGGCGGCGAAGCGGCTGGCGGCGACGACATCCAGCGGGAGCAGAAGGCGCACTCCCTTGCGCTCCGCTTCGCTCAGAAGCTCGCGTGCCATGTCGACCTTGTCCTCCTCGACGAGCGAGGCACCGGTTCGAAGCCCTTGTGCGCGGAAGAACGTGAAGATCATTCCACCACCAACGAGCACGGTATCGCAGCGGTCGAGCAGGGCGTTGATCACGTCGATCTTGCCGCTGATCTTCGATCCTCCCATGATCGCCACAAACGGACGCCGGGGTTCGCGGAGCGTGTCGCCGAGGAACTGCAATTCCTTCAGCAGAAGGTGTCCTGCCGCTGTCTCGCTGATGAAGTGCGTCACGCCTTCGGTGCTGGCGTGTGCGCGGTGGGCCGTGCCGAACGCATCGTTGATGTAGACGTCGCCAAGCTCTGCAAGTGCTCGCGCGAACTCTGGATCGTTTGCCTCCTCCTCGCTGTGGAACCGAAGGTTCTCCAGAAGAAGGACGTCGCCATCCGACATCTCCGCAACCATCTGCCCGGCCTCCTCGCCAACGCAGTCCGGTGCAAGTGGCACCTCGCAACCCAGCAATGTGCTGAGTCGTTCGGCAACGGGCTTCAGGCTGTACTTCTCCTTTCGCTCCCCCTTCGGTCTCCCAAGGTGGCTCATCAGCACCGCGCGTCCGCCTGCTTCGATAACGGCCTTGATCGTCGGCAGCGACTCGACGATGCGCTTGTCGTCGGTGATCTCGCCCGCATCATTCTGCGGCACGTTGAAGTCAACGCGGATCAGCGCGCGGCGTCCGCGGAGTGTGAGATCGGTAAGGGGATGGATCATGGAGGGCAAACTGTGGAGGAGGATGGGGTATATCCCGGAATATCGCTTTCCCGTAGGGATGCGGGTCGATAGTGCGGAGTGTTTGTGCAGACGTGCAACTCGGCTCCAGGGTGGAGGGTCTTGTTATCGTGACACACCTTCAACACGGTGCCGTCCGGCGTCCCCTCGCGCAAATTGCGACAGCTCACGGGATTCACCGCAGACGATGAGCGTAGAAGGATCTGCCTCCAAAAGCGAGGGGGACGCACACATTGCTGCCGCGTCCCCTCTTCTCTCTTCTCCGTTCGTTAACGGCTGCCGACTTTTTCTACCAGATCCACGATCCTCCGGCTGTAGCCATACTCGTTGTCGTACCAGCCCACCACCTTGACGAGCTGCCCCATCGACATCGTGGACTGTGCATCGAAGATGCAGCTATGCGGGTTGCCGACGATATCGCTGGAGACCAGGGGATCCTCGTTGTACTCGAGAATGCCGGCAAGCGGGCCGCTCTCCGACGCCGCCTTGAATGCCGCGTTGATCTCCTCCTTCGTTGCCGGGCGTTCGAGGTTTGCCGTGAAGTCCGTCACCGAGCCGTCCGGGGTGGGGACGCGCAGCGAGAAGCCGTCGAGCCTTCCCTTGATCTCCGGGATGACGAGGCCCAGCGCCTTTGCCGCTCCGGTGCTGGTCGGGATGATGTTCAACGCTGCGGCGCGTGCACGGCGCAGATCCTTGTGCGGAAGGTCGAGGATGCGCTGGTCGTTGGTGTAGCTGTGTACCGTGGTCATGTAGCCGTTCACGATGCCGAAGGTGTCGAGCAGCACCTTCACCATCGGTGCAAGGCAGTTCGTGGTGCAGCTCGCGTTGCTGATGATCTTCGCGTCGTCGGTGAGAACCTCGTCGTTCACGCCGAGCACGACCGTTGCGTCAACGGCATCCTTGGCCGGTGCGGTGAGCACCACGCGGCGTGCGCCGTTCGCCAGGTGCTTTTCGAGATCGCTGCGCTTGGTGTAGACGCCGGTTGCCTCGATTGCGACGTCGATATCCTTCCAGGCGCTCGCAAGCCCCTCCAGTGTCTTCTCCGCAGTGATGGGAATGCGGTGTCCGTCGATTACCAGCGCGTCACCGTCGGCTCCCACCTCACCGCTGTATCGACCGTGTACCGAGTCATACTTGGTCAGGTGGGCGAGCGTTGCCGCGTCGGTCAGATCGTTGATGCCGACGATCTCGAACGTGTCGGCGTTCTGCATGGCGTGGCGAAGGACGAGCCGACCGATACGGCCGAACCCGTTGATGGCAATGCGAACTGGCATGGTGTCGGTGCTCCCTGAATACGGATTCCGCGCGGGTGCGCGTTGTGAAAGGAGAATTGGAAAGGTCAAACTTACAGTCCGCCCAACGACCCGCCGAGTCGGGGCGGGCAAATGTCTGTAAAGTGTCGGCGGACGGCGGGGGAGCGGAGGGAGGCAAGAAAAAAGGAGACCGGAAAGATCCGATCTCCTCAGCGATACTCGTGTGTTGTCCTACTCCTCGATGATCTCCGCCTTCAGCTTCGCATCGGGGAGCGCTGCGGGGTCGGCAGAGCCGTAGACGATGACGGCATAGCGCTTGCCGTTGCCCAGACCCGGCGTGATCGGAATCGAGAGAAGCTCCGTTGTGTCGTTCGCCTTGGTGATCACCAGCTGCGTCAGGCTCAGCACCGGCAGGTCGAGGTAGGCCGTGCCGTTCTTGTAGCTCAGGCTGTTGGTGAAGGGGAGTCCGTTCACGCTGTTGACCTTGACACCAATGTCCCCGGCGTTCTGCGAGGCGTGAACGACGCGCACCGCAGCGTTGCCCGACTGTGGCGTGGTCAGCGCGGTGGTGACGGCGTAGGCGTCCTTCTGGTCCACCTTGCCGCTGAACAGGACAATCGCGCGCTTGGTCGAGTCGAGCGAGAGGCTCGCACTTCCCAGGCCCGAACCGTCAGCCGCAACAATGTCAATCGTGCTGTTGCCGTTCGGGATCGTTGCAGTTTTCGTCGTTCCGTAGTTCACTGTCGCAAGGTCCACGCCGGCTCTGCGGAAGCGGATCGGCGTGGACGTTCCAAGTCCTGGATTTGCGCTGAACATATTAATCGTCGAATTCCCGGCGGGAGCGGGTGGAGTCACCGGATCGTCGTCGCCGCAGCCGGTCATCGCAATTGCAGGAAGCGCGAGCGCTGCTGCGGCCAGAAGGCTCTTGAACAATCTTGTTGAGCGGTTCATGTCTGTTGATGGTTGTGTGATGCGAAGCGCGGGGGAATATAGATGGAGATGGCCGGGTGGCACTTCGCCGATGTCGCAAATCTCCCACGGTATGAACCGTGAACCTGCCCAGTATAACAGTCTGCACGTTCCAAAGTTCCGTGGTAACCTCTCTCCTCCTTAGATTGAATCCCATGAACACTGCATCCCTCCGGTTTCTCTCCGTCGCTCTCGTGATTGTTCTGCTCGCTTCGTGTGGCGAGAGCAGCCCTTCACGCGATCCTCGCCTCCCCGCACCGGAGGACAGTGCCGCCGCCGCCCGCACCCTGGTCTTGGGGTTGGATGGCATGATGGCCCTGCGGAGCTACCACGCTCTTGCCGAGCTTCAATTCGGACCGCAGCGCACTACTCTTGAGGGCGACTTCACGCCAGCGGGCATTGATTTCTTCGTCAACCGACTCGATGGAATGAAGTATCGCTACCGCATGGTGCAGAACCAGCCGTGGCGCAGCACCGATGGTGGGACAACCTGGGCAAAGGACTCGGCAAACGAAACGCTTGCCGCTGCCGATCTGGTGCTTGGCCCGATCAGCCCGGAGGCGCAACTGGCACGGCAGGGAAAACCGTCGGTGGTGGGAATGGACACGATTGCCGGGCAGGAGGCAACGCACATCCGTATTGCTGCGCCAAGCCCGATTGATGTGTGGGTTGGCAGGGAGAAGCCGGATGGACCGGTGGGGGTTCGCCGCATCCGCAGTGCTGTCGACGTGGCCGATCCCAACTCCTACGCCACCATCACCTACTCGGCGTTCAATGCTCCCCGGATTATTCCCCTGCCCGACGAGGCAAAACAGAACACCTTCCAGTAGGCTGGCGCTTCTCGGCAGGTGATCGACGTTCGCTCACTGTGGGTCTGGAATCTCTGGCTGTGGTGCTGTTGCAGGCCGAGGTCCTGAATGGGCTTCGGCCTGTGCATTGTTGGGAGGTTCGTTCTTCGCTGCTGCGCCCTGCGCGCGGAGCATCGCTGCGCCGGTCCGTCGCAGGCCCGGACCACCAGCGCGGCGTATCGGGCTTCCGGTGAACCTCCGCTCCACCTCCGCATCGTCGATCACGGCAAGTTCCTCGGGTGTCAGCTCCAGCACGCCCGGACGAGGGGAGAAATCGGGGTTGTCGACCTTCTGCTCGAATCGGTTCCAGGGGCACACCTCCTGGCAGATATCGCAGCCGAACGCCCACCCCTCCATCTGCTCCGCCACCTCCTCTGGAATTGCCTCCTCCTTCGGTCGATGCTCGATGGTGATGTAGCTGATGCACCGCCGCGCATCGAGCTGCCACGGCGCAGTGATTGCGTCCGTAGGACAGGCATCGATGCAACGAGTGCAGGTGCCGCACAGCTCGGTTGCCGGGGAGTCGGGGGGGAGTTCGAGCGAGGTGAGGAGTGTGCCGAGCAGCACCCAGCTGCCGTGGGTGCGCGTTATCACCGTGGTGTGCTTTCCGCGCCAGCCAAGCCCTGCCCGCTCTGCCCACGCCTTTTCCATCATCGGACCCGAATCCACATACCACCGCGACTCCGTTCCGGGCACAAGTTCTTCGAGTCTGTGCGCCAGCCGCTTCAACCGTTTCGGCAGGATGTTGTGGTAGTCGCGCCCCCAGGCGTATCGGCTCACCTTGGCGCGCGAGTCCTCCCCTGGATCGAAGGGGGTGCGATAGTTCTTTGCCACGACGATAACGGTGCGGGCAGAGGGGAGAAGAAGGTGGGGATCGTAGCGGCGCTCCGGCTCGCGTGCCATCCAGGCCATTGTGCCGTGTCGTCCGTTGTGAAGCCACTCCTCAAGGCGTGCTCCATCCTCCACCAGCCGTTCGGCCCGTGCAAATCCGACGCGATCGAACCCACACTCCTCCAGCGTGAAGCGGCGCACTTCATCGGCAATCTGGTGGAGGGGGAGCATGGTGGGGAGATGGGTGGTGTACACGTGCGGACGAACGATCACGAGCGTCTGTTGAGAGCGCTGGACGGCCTCAACTGCCCGCCACTGCCACCCGGCCGCTGATGATCGTTTCCATCACATTGTCGCTGCGGAGCACCTGAAGGTGCCCAAACGCGTTGATGCCTGCGCCCCGCCCCGGCACGGGGGAGCTGATCTGCCGGTTGTAGAGCCAGTCGCGCGAGCGGTAGCGGTGGAGTTCCATCGGGGTCAGCTCGGTGAGGAACGTGGTGACCCCGCCACGCAGGTGGCGCACAACGGCCTCGAGCGCTTCGAGCCGACCGATCTTCTCCGGCAGATAGTGCGCAAGAAAGCGTGGTGGCAGATCGGGCCGCATCTCCCCCGCCTCGAACTCGAAGGGGTGAACGTTCAGTCCGATTCCCACCACTGCAAGGCACTCGTCGCCGCGAATCTGTGACTCGCAGAGAATCCCACCCATCTTGCCGTCCTCAACGATGAGGTCGTTCGGCCACTTCAGCATCGTTCGTGGCGTCCCGCCCATCAATTCATCGAGTGCCTCCGCAACTGCCTGCCCGACACGCAGCGGAATCAGGCCGATGCTCTCGACCTGCATCGGCCGCAGGATGATCGAGAGGAGCAGACTGTGCCCGGATGGGGAACTCCATGTGCGTCCGTGCTGGCCACGTCCTGCGCGCTGCACGTCTGCAACTACAAGCGTCCAGTCCGGCGCGCCGCCATCGATCCGCGCCCTTGCCTCATCCTGGGTACTCGAAGTCTCTTCGAGCCAGATCAGTTCGGGCACGTTCCATTCCTGCGCAAGCCGCGTGCGCTCGGCTGGATTGGAGGCGAGGCGGGAGAGAGTGTCGGCCATGACAGAGGTGGAAAGGGATGGAACGGGTGCGCCAAATTAGCCCGCGATGCCGAGCAGTACAACGGCGGCGGCCGCAAGCCCAATGCCAACGAGCGCAAGGCGGTTGGGGGTCTCACGCCACATCGCCATGCCAACCAGTGCCGATGAGACAAGCACACCGGCGCTGCACATCGGGAAGACGATGCTTGCATCGAGTGAGCGGAGCGCAAGGAAGAGAAAGGCGAGACTGCAATAGTTGGGGATACCCACCAGTGCTCCGAGTGCCAGATCCCTGCCTCGCACCGGAATGCGGCGCACCAGAATGATGATGACGCAGAAGAGGAGCGCCGAGGTGAAGATGGCAAGCGCAAGGGCATCGCGATCAACGCCGAACCGCTGCGAAGTTTTCAGGGTGAGATCGACAGTGCCGGTGAGCAGAAAGATGGTGACGAGCAGGATGGCCGCCCGGCGTCCATGGGCCACCTTCTCATGCTGCGTGATCGGTGCGCTGCCTCCAGCACGCATCAGCATGAGAAATGCTCCGGCTCCGAGTCCCATTCCCGCCAGCCGCAGCGGTGTGGGCTGCTCCTCGAAGAGGAGGATCGAGCCGAGCACGGGAACGAGCATCGACAGCCGCGCAACACCGGTGGGGACGGCAAGGCCGATCTCGTGGACCGCCATCATCGAGACGAAGAGTCCGGCCACAAACGCTGCCCCAAGGACCGGAGCGATCCACCACCACGACGGGTCGAGCCGGGGTACGTCGCCTCCACCCGCAATGAGCGCAACCAGCACCGTGATGACGTAGTTGGCCGCCGCCACCACTGCGCGGTTGCCACCGCGCACCTCGCTGAACTTCAGCGCGGCCGCCACACTGACAGAACTGAGGATTGTAAGGGCGAGGTAGTGCATGGGGGCGTAGAAGGTCAGAGCGTCTGGAGATGTTGGCCTTGTACAGCGAAACGGGCGATCCATGCCCAGCATGAATCGCCCGTTTGTCTCGGAGAGTCTGCGCCTACCTGTTGACAGGTGTGGCAATCCTGATGTCCACTGTACGGGAGTAGAATCGGCCTTCCGGCAGATCGTTGTCGTACATGGTCGTGTTCTCGCCGGCACCGCGGGCGTTCTCCGAGGAGACGCCGAGAACCTTTGCGGTGTTCAGGGCGCGGTCGGTGGAGAGCTTCATGTTGCGCTCCTCATCGCCGAGGCGGTCGGTATACCCCACAATTTCCACCGTGGAGTTCGGCTTGATGCGCTGCTTGATGCCCGCCGCAATCCGCTGGTTCGTGCGGTCGAGCGTGGCCTTGTCGAAGTCGAAGGTGATAAGGTTGATGCGGTCGTACACCACGTCGTCCTTCAGGCTGTCGCGCTTCTGCTCCACTGTGATGTGGGTTACCTCGGTCTGCGTCGTTGCCTGTGTGGTCTTCCCGTTCTTGTCGCGCACCGTCAGCGTGCTGACGAGTGGTCGCTGCTGGAGCGGGAGGGCTTCGCGCGTCTCGGCAATTGCCCAGTCGACGTTGGTGGGAGGCTCGCCGTTGCCGCTGAACTGCTTCAGCGTGCGCCCACCCTGGGCGATCGTCAGCTCCCAGCGCTCCGCGCCGGCCTCGGCATTCACCGCAGGCTTCAGGCGCAGCATCGGCGGGTCGGCACGGCGCAGCGTGTCGTCGGTGGTGACCGGTTCGAGCAGCGTCAGGTTCTCGCTCGTGATCTCCACACGGCGGTTCTCGGCCATACCGTCTGGATCGGTCGGATTCGAGGGGATGCCCGGCAGGTTGCGCGACACAACCTTGATCCGTCCCGGATCGATTCCCCACGTCGTTGTCAGGTAGTTCTTTACTCCCTCGGCGCGCGAGCGCGACAGATCCGCCACGCCCTTCTCGGCGTCGGTGCCGTCGTTCGTGCCGGTCAGCGTGATCGTCGATCCCGGCGTGGACTTCATGCGCGACCCAACGACGTTCAGCACCTGATGGTACACGTCTATTGTCGTCTGGTCGTGGAGCTGGGAAATCGTGAAGCTCGACGCCGTGGCGTTGCTGATGCGGACGTAGCGGTCGGGGATCGTGCTCGACCCCTGATCGAAGAAGACGTAGTTGAGCATCGAGCGGGTCTCGGTGTTCACGAACTCCTCGATGCGCACCGTCACGTTCGGACGCTCCACGTTGTCGGCACCAACGCCCACAGCTCGCAGCGCCGAGGTGAGGATCGGCTCGGGGGGTGGCGGCTTGATGACCACCGGCGTGGTGTCGGGCGGCGGCGGTGGCGGCGGCACCGGGAAGCTGTACTTCAGCGCGAGGCTGGCGCGGAGCTGGTGGGCGTTCCAGTCGAGGTCGCTGCGTACCGGGGTGAAGCCATACGCGAAATCGATGCCCGGCGACAGGATGAAGGTCTCCTCGCGGTTGAGCGGAAGTTCGTACTCGCCACCGATGACAGCAGCTATGCGAAACGGTGTATCCCCCAGCGTGGTCGTCACGGCGTTGCGTACACGAGTATTCTCACCGTTCGGGCCAACAAACGTTGCGCCCGATGGGGAGATGATCTGTTCCTGCTGGGTGTAGTCCCTTGACGATGAAATGCCAATCTCCGGGCCAATGCGCAGCCACAGGGGGAGTGAGCTTACAGGCTTGAAGCCGAAGCCCAGCTCAAGCTCAAAGCCCATGGTGGCCATGTCCAGCGAGTACTCGCTGATACCACTTGCCGTGTCGCCGCTTGGGAGCACTACCGGGCCGAGGTAGGCCTGCGCGGTCTGCTTACTGTCCATTACCTGCATCGATGCGCGAAGACCAAGGCGGGTAGAGGCAGAGAAGGGAAGCTCGAAGAGAAGGCCGAATCCAGGCCCCAGTCCGCTCCCTCCGGTAAAGCGAGCGCCATCGCTCTCCATACAACTTAGAGCCTCGGGAATGCCGGCGAAGTTGCTGCTCTGAATATTGAGTCCCAGCGAACCGAACAGTCCAATGCGCGCCCGTTCGCGCTGGAGGGCGAGCTTCTGCTCAGGCGTCATATCCTGCGCCCGCAGAAGGCCCGCCAGTGCTGGCAGCAGCAGCGCTGCTGCGCAGAGGGCGCGAAGCAGGATGAAGCGTGTGCTTCTCATGGAGGATGCGTTGATAGAATGAATTCCGTCGGGAGGACGGAGGGTCACGGAGTATGTCTGGAGAACGACTGCAGCGGCGAGGGGGGCACGGATGTGCCGCCCCCGATGTCCTGGGCACGGTCTGTCGCGCTACTGCGCAACAACGACCGAGATGACATTCCGCTGGGTTGGGGAGACCAGGACGACCTGGTAGAGGCCGGAGGGAAGCGCCGTTGTGTTCCACTCGACGGTGTGCGTTCCCGGTGTGAGGGAGACTCTATCGAGGAGTGTGGTAACGGAGCGGCCTGTAAGATCGTAAATCTGCAGCGATGTTCCACCGCTCTCGACGGTGGCAATTTCGAGCGTCGCGCTGCCACGGACCGGGTTGGGCGTGACGCGCTTGATGCCGAAGTTCTCAACGTGCACCAGCCGTCGTGGACCGACGAGGCAGAGGCTGTCGAGCGTGAAGGCTCCGCTCTCGGTCAGCGTTGTCACGGTTCCATCCACCCAGAACGCCGTGTCGATTCTGATCGGTGTGGAGATCGAGTCGCCGAGCGCCACAACGACGTCCAGAAAACCGAGCGTGTCGGGGGCTGCTGGGTTGGGATCGTTCTTCAGCTCCAGCTGCACCACGCGGTCGTGTCCGATCAGGCGATTGGAGAGCAGTGTGCCGGCTGTTGCTGCCGCGCTCTTCGACATCGGCTCCCCCTTGGACCGCGCGCGCGTGGGCACGAGCAGGGTGCCGTTGAAGCGGAGGGTGAGGCGTATCGTGTGCGCACCACTCTCGTTCAGCAGGCGTGCGTCGCTCAGGAGAATCGGGATTGCGAGCCTGTTGCCCGGCGCACCGCTCAGCGTGGCGGGGATGGTGATCGTTGCGCCGCCGCTCTGCGTCTTGAAACCGCGACCGGTGACCAGCGCACTGCTGGTGTCGGCACAGGGACCTGCAATCGCTGCGAGCAGGCTGTCGGTGTAGAGTGTCGTGTCAGAGGGGGTAAAGCTGACGCGAACCCGCAGCGAATCGCCCGGCGCAATCGTTGTTGGCAGTGTGGAGGGGGGCAGCGTTCCCTCGACAAGGAACGGAGCGCCGAGCGTGAAGGTGCCAACGCTGATCGGCTCGTTCGTTCGGTTCTCCAGGGTGATCGTGTCCTCAACCGTCGTTCCCTGCTCCACGGCCCCGAAGTCGAGTGTGCTCGGGGTTGTCAGCACCTGGCGGCGGCGCTCACCGATCAGATCCACCGTCAGCACCGGCTGAATCGGGTCGTTGCTGGTGATCTGGACCGTGGCCGTCTTCGTGCCGTTGCCGGTGCTCTGGCCGGGAGTGAAGCGATACTCCACCACCAGGCTGTCTCCCGGATTGACGGTTGCGGGGAAGGTGACCGATGTGATCTGTTCGAAGGCTTCGGGGTTCACGCCTCCCAGCAGGAGGTCGAGGATGTTCAGCGCTGCGCTGCCGCTGTTGAGAATCACCAGGGTCTGGACGCTGTCGCGGCAGTAGGCGAGCGTGCCGTAGTTGATGCTGCGCTGCCGCACAAGAATGCCCGACTGCACGCCGAAGCCGTTCAGCGGAACGCAGATGACGGTATCGCACGGCTGGCTCACGTAGAAGCAGAGCTGGGCGCTGAATCCGGTCTGCGCCGTGGGAGTGAAGCCCACGTCCACCGACGCTCCCTCGCCTGGCAGAAGGTTGGTTGGCGTTGGGTTGCCGGTGATGGCGAACGCCGACCCTGCTGAAGGAACAACCACCACGCTGTCAACGATGGCGCGGGTGGTGGAGGTGGGATTCGTCTGGTAGTCGAGCCGTGCAGTGCCGGTGCGTGTCGTGCCAACGTTCGAGGTGCCGAAGTTGATGGACGTTGCGGTGAAGGTGAGCGTTGCGCCAACACCCGTCATCGGCAGCCGCACTTCGCGGTTGCACGAACTGTCGATCACCACCAGCGTGTCGTTGAAGCGCCCTGGCGTTGCCGGGGCGAAGACAACGGTAAAGGTTCCGGTGGTTCCGCTGTCCACGGTGATCGCCGCAGGCTGGGTGACATTGAACGCCGTGCCGGAGAGCATTCGTGCGCTGACGCGCATCCGAAGCGTTCCGATGTTGCGGATCAGGAACGTGCGGTTGTTGTTGGGCGAGCAGGCGAAGAGGTCGCCAAAGTCGAGCAGTGGGGGGAGCGTGTCGCCGTTCGACAGGGTGATGGCGTAGGCGGCACGGTTGCGTACCAGCTGTACCGGCACGCGGAGTACCCGCTGGGCCGGATCGGTCGAGCCTGTGTTGATGACCAGCGTGTCGAGCGCCGTTGCTCCCGGCGTCCACGCGACGGTGATCAGGATCGAGTCGTTGCCGGCCAGCGTTCCCGGCACGGCTGGTGCCGTCGTTGCGGTGAAAAGTCCGCGTGCAGCAAGGATGCTGGTGATCTGCTCCGAAGCGCCACCCATGTTGTAGAGCTTCAGGGTATCAACCACCTGGCCCGGTGTTTCGGTGCAGCTATCGGTGCGAAGCACGAGCTGTGGGCGCGACGTCACAAGCGCTGCGTCCACCGCAGTTCCGCGCAGGTCGATGCAGATGGTGTCGGTGCACCCGCTCTGCACGACGAGACAGAGATGCCCTGAATCGGCTCCCAGTACGGTGGGGGCGTACTGCACCGAGACGCTCGATGACCCTCCCCCTGCAATCCTGGTGCCGATGGGATTTCCCACCAGCGTGAAGGGAGGAGTCCCGGTCGTAAAGAATGCTCCCGTCACCGTTGCGGTGTCGGTTCCGTTGTTCGTGACGGTGATCGGCAGCGTTGTGGAGGAGGTCACGCGGGTGCTGCCAAAGACGAGCGGATCGGGAGTAATCGAGATTGCCGGCCTGTTTGCCCTGCCACGCACGAAGAGCCAGAGAGTATCGCCGCAGGGTGCAGTAAGAAGGAATAACGTGTCGGTAAACGTTCCGCTCGTTCCCCCCGGTGTGAATGAGACGGTAAAGGGTGCCGATCCCTGCGCTCCGGCCAGATTGTTGGGTGAGGACGCGAAGGTGAAGGGGGAGGAGCCTGAGATCGAGCCTGCGAAGGTGACAGACCCCGCGCCTTCATACAGCAGTGTATCCGGCAGCGTGATGGCGCTGTCGGCGCAGATGAGGCCGAAGTCGAGCGAGGTGCTTGTCAGCGAGCGTATGGCGAGCTGTGCCGAGCCAAACAGCGTGTCGACGGTTGGATTCTTGCCGGGACGCGGGTCGTTGTTCGTGAGGACGAGGTTGGCCGTCTTTGCCCCGTTGGAGGTTGGCACGAACCGGACGATGAGTGGAAGGGTATCCTTCGGCGGCACGGTGAACGGACCAGCCGGCGCAACAACCGAGAAATCCAGGGGGTTGGCTCCGGTGATCGAAGGGGTGACGTTGAGTGCGAGATCGCCGCTGTTCCCTACCTGCAGGGTATCGTACAGGGTATCGCCCGGACAGAGGATCTGACCGAACGTGAGGCGCGTGCTGTCAACGTCGATGCGGGGGATGAAGTCCACCTGCACCATGTTCGCCCCTACCTGCGACATCACGAAGATCGGTTCTGCCGTGAAGGTGCCGGTGTTGGGAGAGGCAACTTCCTGCCCCACCATGAATGCGTAGAGTCCGGGCGCCGTGACGGTGATCGGCGCCGACCAGTTCCTGCCCGTTCGTGTAATGCCTGTCAGTTCGACCCATACGCTTCCCGGACTCTTCATGTACACCTTGATCCCGTCGCTGCCATTGTAGGTGCCTTTGACAGTGAAGGAGGAGGTTTTGACGGTGTCGAGAGGTTCCATCGAGGGACCATTGTACGATGAGGGTCCACCCGCTGGATTGGGTCCGAGAAGAAACTGTCCATCGAAGCGATAGCGCCCCGCGCCACCGGGTATTGAACCCTGGCCACCGGCGCAGCTGATACTGCCGCCATTGCCAAAGGGCTGCCGCTCCCCTATGATGATGCCGCCCCCTGAACCCGAGCCGCCCGCAGCTTGCCCGGCGCCACCGTTTGCACCATTCGCCAGAATGGCATCAAAAATGTCGAGCTGCGTCATTGAAAACACTGCCGCCGCGCCGCCGCCGCCGCCGCCACCACCACCGCACCTGCCAAGACCCTGCGGGTTCCCACTCGCGCCGCCGGAGCCGCCCGCCAGCGGAACGATTTGATTGTTGCCGTGAATCAGCCCTACCTGCGAGCCGTTTCCTGATCCGCTGTAGCCGGCGGAGCCACCCGCCTGGGTCTGGCCATTCCCGCCACCGCCGCCGTTGCCGCTGTGCGAACTTCCCTCGGTGGAGCCACGCCCACCCGTTCCAAATGGATGGCCCGTGCCGCCGCCTGTTGCCTCGGGTTCACTCGTGGTGTAGCTGTTGCCTCCGCCGGGTGCTCCGCTGAGCGCATCGGGTGCAGAGCTGCCCGTGCCGCTCCCTGGCGACTGTTCTATCTTTCCGCTGCCGAGTCCCGAGGAGTTTCTGCCACCGCCTCCGCCACCGGTGTAGCCAGCCCCTCCGCTACTTCCCGAAGGGCCGCCCAGAAGGTCTCTATCACATACTTCTCCGCCGCCGCCGCCGCCGCCCGGACCGCCGGTGAGTCCGTTCGCGCTGACGTTCAGGTTCGCATCGCTGGCAATACGAAGTCCGCGCTTTGCAATCAGGATGAAGGGGAGATAGCCCTGCTCGCCCGGTGTGGTGGGGTCGCAGTCGATGGTGCTCACGGTGTAGGTGCCTCCCTCCAGCGAAAGGCTGTCAACAATCATTGCTCCGCGCTTCGAGCGGGTGCCGAACGTTGCTGTGCCGTTGCCGAGCGCGCCGCCGCCGGTCAGGCGGCCTCCGGTGCCCAGCGTCTGGGGAAGAACGATTTCGAAGTTGACGACCGTGCTGGTGGGGGGAGTCGTTCCGATTGTCACGCGGAGCGGGACGGTGCCGAGTGCTGCGCCGGGCTTCACGAATACCTGCGTGCTTGCAAGCCGTCCATCCCACGAGACAACGATCGGTCCGACAAGCACCCTGCTCGTATCGGCGATGTTGTTGGGCTGGATGCTTATCGTCTCGTTGCCACTGTTGATGAACAGCCCTCCTCCGCTGAGAATCTGTCCGTTGCGCGGAGCGATGAACTCCACGTAGGTATTCATCCCCGGCGTACCGATGTCGGGGATGATATAGGCAACCTGCGGCTGTGCCAGAACTGGAACAAGGGCACCAAACGCGAGGAGGAGTGTGAGAGTTGCAAGTCGGGAAGAAGGGCGCATCGCTTGGGGGCGTAGGTGTAGGCGAAGGGATCCCGCCGGGTGTGGCGTACGAGACAGTGCGCAGAGGGGTGCGTGAGCGCAGTTGCGACAGGAGAGCGGGGCGCTTCGGTTCGTGGAAGCGCCCCGCTCTGGAGAGTACTACTCGCCGTTGGCCTGCTTGGTTTCCTGGGCTACGGCGACAACGATTGAGTCCATTGCCTCCTTCTCCAGAATGCCGTTGCTCGGCCAGTAGATCCAGCGGTTCTCGAAGCGACCTTCGTAGCCGCTGAGCTGCACGTTCACGGTTGCCGTTGTGTGCCCCGCTTCGTTGCTGGCAAAGTTGACGAAGACCTGGGAGCGGCCAATCGACCAGCCGGGACTGCGCATATAGGGGATTTCGCCGTACTTCTCCATAATGTCGAAGAAGGTATCCTCCTGGGTAAGCTGGCGAAACTCGGTCTCGATTCTGCGATTCTTCTTGCTGGCGTAACCAATCGTGTAGCCATTCCGTTCCAGTGCGGTCTTGACCGCACGGAACACCAGATCGTATTCCAGCGTGAAGGTTTGCGAGATCGGCTTGGATGCGGTGTCAAGGGTTGTGCCCTCCTCCTGTGCGTGTGCTATGACCGGCAGGAGGAAGACAAGAGCGGCGAGCAGTGCCCACCGGGGAGTCCGCGGGGTGCGGTGCGAACGGAAAGGTGTTGCCATGGAATGCGAGCGCGAGAACAGTGGATAATCGGGAGAACCTTCAAAAACTTCCTCCCCTCCCGGCATCCGCCGGGCCGCCGCACGACGGTTCCACAGATAGCAGGTTTAGCTTGTGTGCGAACACCGCGCAAGATACACCATCGGGATCAAGTGGATGGGGGGAGTTGTTGGCAAGAGGTGAACGGAGGCGGGGAGACGATGATCTTCCACCAAACGCACAACCGCCCCGCAGAACATCTGCGGGGCGGTTGTGCGTTTGTCAATGGACAGTTACCGCACGACCTGCATTGCTTTGGAATGAACGCGCGTTCCCGAAGCACCTGTCATTGTGAGATGATAGAGGTAGGAGCCAGCCGGAAGCCCCGCAACGTCTATCGTCTGCGTCTGCTCTCCCGCCGCCATCCCCCCGATCTCCACTGTGCGGACAGCGTCTCCCTGGCCGTTGTACAGCCGCAGCGTGACGGCGGTCGCCGGTTCGTTCAGGACGAAGGGGATCGTGGTTTCACCGGAGGCCGGGTTGGGGAAGTTCTGCCGGAGCGCCGAGGATGCGGGAAGCTCGACACCTCCGGTGGCCTTGGCAATGTTCATTCCCGGCACGGCACGCTGGATCATCGAGAGCAGCTCGCCGCCATCGAAGAGCATAATGATCGGTTCGAGGATCATCGGGTAGGCGGAGCGGATACTGCTCTTCGTCTTCTCCGAACGGAGGCTTGCAGCGATGGTGTCCATCTGGCTGCCGTTCAACATCTGGCTGCCGATCTCTGGATCGGCTTCGAGCATGACGCGGTTGCTGTGCGCAAACTCGTCCACGTTCCTCCGCATTTCCTCGCCGAAGCCGCCAACGTCACCCACGAGCCGCTCGCCCAGCGCATCCATCTGCGGACGGTAGCGGCCCGCAATCTCCTTTGCCGCCATGAAGATCTCCATGATCTCCTGCATGCTCGTCACCTCGCTGCCGCGCTCCGCACGCTTGCGGCTGGTACCGTTCTCCTCCTTCTCCGTCAGGTCCTTGATACCCTCGTCGATCAGGATTGCCCAGCGGACCCGGAGACGGCGGAGCGTTGCAAGGTCGGTGGGGCTGAGCGTGCGGTCGATCTGCTCGCGGTAGGTGTTGAGCTTCGGCACCCAGTAGTCGATGGCCTGGCGCCCGAGCGTGGAGGCGATGCGGGAGCGGAGTTCGATCTGCTCCGGGCTGAGCGCCTTGCCGTCACAGCGCTGGGCCGAGGTGGTGGCAGCGCCCAGCAGTGTTGCGAGCGCCACGGGGGCTGCAAGCCGTAGGAGTGTCGAGCGACGTGTCATGGGGTACTCCGGGAAATGTGCATGGGAATCGGAACAGGGGGGCGGCAGGAGGTGCCGGTTCGAGCGAACCCTGGCTGCGCCGCGTCCAACCGCGCTGACGACACTTGCGGACGGATGTTGCAGCCGCTCCTCACTCCCGGCTACCAGCTGATGGTGGGATCGGTAGGGGCCGGGGCATCGTCGTCCTCCCCCTCCACCATGAAATCCCCCCTTCGTGCGCGCAGATCGATGTAGATCGCCGTGGTAAGGTGGTAGAAGAAGGGGGTGATGACGGCACCGATCACCATCATAACGGTGATGGTGGGGGCAATGAACCCCATCAGGGTTTGCAGGCGCGTCATCGCCATCATCGGATCGTTCGGGTCGGAGGGACTCTCGAACGCGCTAAGCAGTGAGGGGGAAAGCTCGCCGATCGAGGCGATAACGAGAAGAATCGAGATGATGCCCAGGAGGAGGCCGGGGACGATGAAGAGCGCAAAGTTGCGCCACCAGTACCCACGGCCCAGCGCCAGACTTGCCACCAGCGATTTCCACGGTCCGCGATCCTCAACGGTGATGAGCGGGATCGTCGTGATGGTTGCGATGCTGAACCAGATCTGAAGCCCCTGAAGGATGTAGCCGAGGATTGCGGAGAATGCTGAAGAGCCGCTGGCACCTCCTGCCACTCCCATGATGATCCCAAAGACCATGGACACCGCAATCCAGAGGACGCCAACGAGAATCGTCTGCGCCACCGACATCCACAGCGGGCGTCCGAACGATGCGCCTGCAAGCTCGCCGATGCTTCGCTGGTCGCCGGTGGCGGCATCCCATCCCGCGCTCGTGGCAAGTATCTGGGTGAATCGGAAGGCGAGGAAGAACACGATGCCCGTGGCGAAAATCGGCATGATCCACCCCAGGAATGCGCGACCCATCCGCTCCTGTGCCGCCTCATCCATAGGCCCACCGCTCGCAGGGAGCGTTCCTACGAATTCCGTCAGGCTGTGGAACGACGTTGAAAAGCCGTAGCCGAACAGAATCGAGAAGACTGCAAGGATGACCACCGCGAGCATCGTCGGCCCGAGTGTCTGGCGGATCAACCAGAAGGTGTAGGAGTACACGCCTCCAAAGCTCATAGGCTGCATAGTGCAGTCTCCAGATGTTGATGGACGAAGCGGGAAAACTATTCGACGGTGCTCTCGAAGAAGTCAACAGCAGTTAACTCCACCGTGCTTCCGGGCAGCGCTTCGAAGATAATGTACTCGGTGGCAGGCACCGTGGTTGTGATTGCGTTGAGTTTCCGGCAGTCAACCGAGATCGTCATCAGCTCCGCCTCGTGGTAGAACGAGAGGGTGTGCGCCTCGTTGTCCGCGTTGTACGGGATGGAGCGTGTGCCGGCGGGGGTACGGAGCGTGCAGCCATCGGTTGCGTAGCGGAAGGTGATCCCCGGCCCCTCATCCCCTCGCATCGTCGAGCGAACGCCGGGTTCGCGCCAGCCGCGCTCCTGGGGTGAGGTGCGCAGGTGGGTCAGCAGGCCCGTTCCCTCGCGTATCCGCATCTCGAACTGCCCCAGCCACTGGGTGACAGCGGGAGCGGCAATTACCAGCTGTCCCCCCGGATGGATGATGATCGTTCTCCCCGCAACCGTAACGTCGTCGTAGCCGGAGAGGATCGTTCCCGGATAGAAGTCGCTGCCGCTGAAGATCTCGATCCGCTCCCACGTGCAGCCGGCGAGCGCCGGGGCGAGGAGTGCGAGTGCGACGAGTGAAAGTGTGTGCTTCATCGCGCTAGTCCTTCATCACTCGTGCAAGACTGTTGAACAGATCGCCGATGCCGATGCCGATGCCGAAGTAGAACGTGGAGAAGCTCGTGTCGAGCTGGCTGTCGTCGATGTTGAACTGGTCCTTGATGTCCTGATCCACATCGATGCCGAGCGAGCCCATGGCGTAACCGGCCACGGCGTTGAGCTGGAGCTTCCCGTAGGGGCTCATGTCGACAATGGTCAGCGCCAGGCGTGCGCTCAGGTTGAGAGCGCTCGATGGGTAGTAGGTGTACTCCGCAGCTCCCACCAGGTTCAGGTTGCTCTCCATCAGGTCCATGCGGTAGCCGGCGCGGAGCGGCAGCCAGCCGAAGGCAATCTCCTGTGTGCTGAAGAGCATGCCGTTGAAGAGCGAGGTGCCAGCGAAGAAGTTGCCGTCGGCGATTGGCAGGGGAATGTTCGCCGAGCCGAAGTGGACCATGACGCCGGAGGGATAGGCCACCGAGTTGCTGTCGTTCTGGCTCGGGTTCAGGAATCGCCCGCCCTTCTGGCTGCTGCTGTAGACGAGGTCGAGGTTGAGTGCCGAAACTTCGATGGCCGAGTGTTTGTGATCCTTCCACTCGACGAAGAGTTCCGGAACGCGGTTGATGAAGTCGACCGCCGAGACGCCCACGCCGAAGTAGGGGGTGGTGAGGCTGTTGTCAACGCCAACGCGTTCGAGAACGGTAAAGGGGCCAACGCGTCGCGTGCGGTCGATGGAGTCCGGTGCCGTGTACGCCGTGCCGGTGATGAAGCCGGCGTAGGCGCGCAGGTTCAAGCCCCCCCACGAACCAATGTCGAAGGTTGCTCCAAGGTTGACGTAGGCGGAGGGGAAGAGGCCGATCCCGATGAACGGCTGCGCCATGATGTAGGGCGGCTTCTCCCGGAAGTAGAACCGCCGCCGAACGTAGAGAGGAAGGAAGGCGTCGAGGCTCTCTCCCGGACCCACTTCGGCGCTCGAATCGTTCTGCCGGATGAAGGTCTCGTAGCCGGCCGTTCCAATCGTCCAGTTGGGATCGTCGCGGAAGACGCGGAGCCAGAGTTCGTAGGGAAGAATACGGTACATGTAGGCACCGAGCAGCTTCGAGCTGTCGGTGAATTTCAGCGAGAGAAGATCATAGAGGCCGAACAGTCCGCGACCGCTCCCCTCCTTCGACTGTCCCGGAGCGATGAAGCTTGCCGCCTCGATCAGACCGAAGCGAAGGAATGCCGGGTAGTAACGGTTCACCGTCGAGTCGCGCTGGACGTACTGCCTGCTGATCTCGACGGTGCGTGGGCTTGGGTAGATCGTCCCGTTGTCACGATCCCCCGGTGCGTTCTTCACATCCTGCCGGATTGTGGTGTCCCGCTCGGTAATCGTGTAGAGATCGGTCTCGGTCCGTGTCACCACAAACAGGTTGCTGCACCCGCCGAGCGTGAGCGTTGCCAGAACGAGGAGGATGGGAAGAGCAGGCTGTCGCATACGCAGAGGAATACAGGGGCTATGAGGGCATTGTGTGGGGAGATGATCGTTCACCAGCCGGGTGGTTGCCGATCCTCTATTCTGGCTGTCTGGGGTGTGGTTTCTGGTACGCATCCCTACTTCACCTTGATCAGCACGACACGGCGCAGACGTGCATGGAAGAGTTCCTCCTCTTCACCAACACGCGGGGCCAGCGGGCTTCGTTCTCCCTGGCTCTGTGTTGCAAGGATGGTCGCCGCAACACCGCGTGCGATGAGTGCACGGCGGATGAAGTCGGCGCGGCGCTGCCCCAGGCCGTCATTGAAGGGGACCGAACCAACGGGATCGGTGTGCCCCACGATCTGGTAGCGTGCGCCCGTACCGTTCTGCTTGCTGAGGAACTCCGCTGCCTGCCCGATCATGTCGATCCACTTCAGGTCGCTCGGCTGGCCGTTGTCGTCCAGCGTGTACTCGTAGGGGTTGCTTGCATCGTTGAAGGGGAAGTTGACCCGGAAGGTGACAGTGTCGGGGAGATTGATGTCGCGGTTGATGGTCTTCCGTCCATCGATGGGGATGCGCACCACCTCGCGGATGTACAGCGTTCGGTCGCTTCCCGCAACCACTTCGTACTCGTGTCCCTCTACCACCGGGAACTGATAGCGTCCCTCGCGGTTGGTGGTTGTGCTGTCGCGGCGCGGCGGGTTCCCGTTGCGTTCCTCGATCGTGACGGTTGCGCCATCCACCGGGCGGCCCTGCGGATCGCGCACGGTGCCTGTAAGCGTGATAACCTCGCCGTCACCGCGCGCTGTGGTTCTACCGGCGCGGCGCTCGCGGTGGAGTGTGTAGATGTCGAAGCGCTTCGATCCTGCCTGGTTCGAGCTGTAGTAGAGCAGCGTGTCGGGGTCGGCGTTTGCCGGAGCGCTCGGGAAGATCTCGTCGCGTGGGGTGTTGATCGGTGCGCCGAGGTTCTGTGCCGTTCCCACCTGTTCGCCAAGGATTGGCGCGCGGAACAGATCGTAGCCACCAGCCGTCTGGTGGCCCGAACTGCTGAAGTAGAGCCACCGCCCATCTCCCGACACCCACGGTGAAAGCTCGTCGCAGGGGGTGTTGACGCCCAGACCGAGATTGACCGGCTGCGACCACGCTCCGTCTGCTCCACGGCGGCTCATCCACAGGTCGACGCTCGCGCCCGTCGATCCCGGCCGATCACTCGCGAAATAAATGATGCTGCCATCGGGACTGAATGCTGGCTGTGCATCCCACGGAACCGTGGCGTTGAGGTCGTTGCGGTCCTTCAGTTGCAGGGTGGTGGGGCCGATCTTCCCCTCCACGATATCGTAGTCCCCGCGTACGCGATCCGCGCGGTGCGCGGAGACCAGCAGCGTGCCATCCGTTGTGTTTGTCGCGCTGCCGAGCGGTCCATCGTATTCCTGCGCCTGTACTCCCCCGGCGTTCACCCGTGCCTCGGTCACCTTCGAGAAGGAGACACGCACAAGTCTGTCCTCCTTCCCACCCTCCCGTACTGTTGCAAGCGCGGACTGCCCTGTTGCTCCGCGCCCCACCGGGAAGTGGACACCGAACTCATCAACTGCGGTGTTCAGGCCCTCGACCTGACTGATGGCGAAGTAGTAGGGGGAGCCTGCGCTCGTAGTGGATGAAGAGGTGGTATCGAGCGTGGTTTCCACGCCCTTGCGCGGCAGGCAGGGAACAATCGAGTCAATACAGAGGAGCTGTGGACGTGCCGCGTAGTGCACCTGCGAGTTGCATCCGCACCAGAGGAGCGCAGCAACGGCGACTAGTGGAAGCAGGAGCGATGGGAGAAGACGGTGCACGGAGGGCATCCAGGAGTTGACTGGGAGAGTGTGGAGAGCAGGTGCGGCAAACATAGCGAGTTCGATGATAGAATAAAGAGCGAAAGGAGAAAAGGGTGATGCTATCCATTTGTAGAGTCCCTGCTCCTATGATCCGCACCGATAGCGAAGTCCTCTGCACACCATCGCAGCTTCCTGTAACCCGCACAGGAGGGTTGTGTTGTCGCGACGTCTGGGTTCTTCGACCTCGCCGGCATATCCCTTGGCACCGACCTCTATCGATCACGCCTTTCCTTCCTGTCTTCCATGATTGAACGCTTCTGTGCTCTCCTGTCCCTTCTCCTCCTGTCGGGTTCCATCCTTCACGCCCAAACGTGGAATCCGAGCCGTATCTGGGAACGGACCTTCGGTGACGCGGCAAATCGTCTCGGATATGAGTCACAGATCGCGGTTGATGAACGCTTCCACATCCACGTTCTGGGCAGCAACAGAACAGGCGAAGGCTATGAGGACGGGAGTGTTACCTATGCGCAACTCCTGCCGAACGGCGATTCTGTACAGCAGCTCCGGTATGGTGGTGCGGAGAAAGTCTACTGGCGGTATGCCATGCGCATTGGTGGATCGGCATCGCCGGCATTAGGCATGCTGCGGGATGCGAGGGAGCCTGGCGATGTCGGGGATACCCTGGGGGAGTTCGTTGTGATACGAATCGCCCCCGATGGATGGCCGATTGATACCCTGGCCAGCTCCGTTCGGACCGATCCAGGTCTCGCATCCTACGGAGGAGGGTGTATCGCGGAGATTTCCAGACGAGAGGGCGGTTTCGCTGTGCTCACCAACTATGGTGGAAATCTGTGGGGGACACACAGCGTGATAACACAGTTCGATAGTAGTGCCCAGCCTGTTTCGACAGGAGAGGTTGCCGGCGTTCATGCGCTCTGCACCGGACCCGCCAGCGGGTATTATCTCATTTATGGCGACGATGGTGGGGAATCCTCGTTCGGTATATGCAGCGTTGCTGTTGAGCGTATCGGGCCTCCTGATGCTCTTGGATCAACGCAGTGGAGGGAGATGGTTGCGTACGAGGATGGCTCGTGTGTGTTCGATCAGGCGGTTGCGATGACAGAGGATAGTGGAGTGATTGCCGTTGCCCACCGGTATATGAACAACGGTGACCGTGTGGCTGCCACGCTCTCCCGGTTCGACAGTAGCGGCGCGAATGTGTGGACGCGTCTGCTCGACCCTTCCGCCGGTTTCAGTTGCAGGATTGATGCCTGTCTCCCCACATCTGATGGCGGGTTCCTCTGTGCCGGCTCGTCAGCCTTCTGGACTCGTCTGCGCGACAGTCTCCAGAAGTTTTATCTGTTGAAGCTCGACGGTCACGGCAGAACCGTGTGGGAATGGACCTATGGTCCTGACACTACCGCCAACCGACTCACCAGCGTCGCACTCTCAGGCGATACCATCATCGTTGCCGGTGTGCAGGGGGCGCGGCTCTATGTTGCAAAGTTGATGGTGGATGTTGCTGGCGTTGCTTCCGAGGACCCTGCTGACAAGGCCGCGCTTCACATCGCTCCCAATCCTTCCAGCGGCCGTGCCCGCATCGATGGAACGCTTCCCCGTTCGGGGAACGTACGGATCGAGATCGCGGACCTGCGCGGCACGGTGATCCATACCGAGTATCGTGGCGTGCGGAGGGCGGGTCCGTTCTCCAGCGACGTCGATCTGGCCACTCTTCCCTTCGGACGCTACCTCGTTCGCTTGATAGTGGATGACGCTCTCATCGCTCTGGAAACTCTGGTGCGGCAGTAACGGACGGTGGTGTCAAAAGGGAGACCTCCCTGTCTCCTGCATCACTCCAGGCGTGCGCTGATCGCGTCGGCAGGTTCTCGTTGCTGCATCTCTAGCGCAGGCGTGGATCCTGTGTATTCCGGGCAAGCTGCTGACGCACAGATGGTGTGACCGGTCCGAGCGACCGGAGCGCCAGGAGTGCCGCGCCAAGGACGGGAGGCATCTGCGACTCGATGACCGGATTGCATCCGAGCCGCGCCATCACACGTTCGATAACGTGTGAACGATACAACGGAGCGGAGACTGTGCTGCCAGCCGTGACAACCCGGAGAGTTGCGCTGCTGTCTGCGTCGACCCAGTGCAGGGCGCGCGCTACAGCTTCCACCATCAGTGCAAGCTGATCGGCGTTGGAGCGGAGAATCGTCGTGGCAACAGGGTCGCCTTCGTCTGCCGCGTCGAGGACAAGGGGGGCGAGTCCCGCGATTGCCGTGTGTGTGCCTCGATCTGCCACGAGTGCCGAGGGGAGTTCATCGGGGTCTGTGAGGCCGAGTGCCGTGAAGAGATGGTGGGTGAGCACCGTCTGTTCACCGCGGCCATCGAGTGCTCGTGTGGCTGCGTCGAGCGCGTCGAGCGCGATTCGATAGGCACCACCGGCATCGTCGAACAGTTTGCCCCAACCTCCAGCGCGATGTGTGCGACCATCGGCACGACGACCGTAGCAGGAGCTGCCGGTGCCGGCGATCAGCGCCACGCCCTCGTCCTCTCCCACTCCTCCGGCCAGCGCAATGCGGATGTCGTGATCGACCTGGAGTGCCTCAGCAAGCTGGAGTTCCTCCGCAACCGTGCGAAGCGTTTCCGCATCACGGCACCCAACCACGCCAGCCATCCCGAGAAATGCTGATCGGCACAATGTCTGCCCGCCTCCGGCGTTGCTCCATGCCTGTGCTGCTGCCGTTTTGATTGCCGCTCGTGTGGCGTGGATGCCCACGGCGTGGTAGTTCGATGGACCCGCACGACCAACACCGAGCATTGCACCCTCTCGACTGACCAGGATTGCGCGGGTGCTGGTTCCTCCACCATCAATGCCGAGAACGATCTCCGATGGGGCTGTCATTGTTCCACAGCTCTCGAACGGAGTTCGGCGTAAAGCGACTCAATCTGATGCACACAGCCGGTGAAGTCGTCCTCGAGCTGTGCCGGGGCGAAATGAATCACCTTCCAGAGCGCATCGTCGCCACCCTCGACGACCTCGATCCGGGCGTCCTGTACGTTGTCGTCCATCACCACACCGATTCCGCGACCGTTGGCGAAGAGCGCCATCGAAAGCTCCATCACCACGCCGTCGCGCGGCAGCAGGAGATGCCGGTGGGCATCGATGCTCCACCCCTGGATCTCGCGCCACAATCGTTCCTCTGCGGCTGTGCCAACGGGAAGATCGTCCAGTGTGGCCGCCGCAAGCAGACGTTCGCGCGAGGTGCGAAGGAACGCAAATCGACGACGGTTGAGCGCGACAACTGGTTGTGGGAGCTGCTCGACGGGATGCACCGTGAGCAGGTGATACAGTTCATCGGCAGCTGGGTGGTCTGGTTGATCGGGAAGGATCTGGCGGCGCGGGGCAACCGTGCGCTCAACGATTTCTCCCCACAGTTCTATGGCTCCGGCAATGCCGTTGGTGATGGAGGCGGTCTGGTAGAGCGCGAGATAGTGGGACTCGTCGAGTGTGGTGCGTCCGAGCGAGCGGCCAATCGTGCGGGTGGGGATGCGGTAGGTGCCGCGCTGACGAAATCGTTCGAGATCGGCGTCGTTCGAGACCACTGCCACAAGTGTGTCGCGCGTCTGCTTCGGATCGCTGCTGTTCATCGTCAGTTCCGGTGATGTGGCGGATGGAGCGGCGAAGGTACTAAACTCGGGCAAAAAGCAGCGGCGCCGGGGGAACCCCGGCGCCGCTGCCTGTACAGGGGAGCTGCTGTGCGAGTTATCGCGACAGCATGAACTTGTTGACGATCCGCTGGCCGTTCGCCTCAAGGATGAGGATGTAGGGGCCGCCGGGAAGACCACGAAGCGGGAAGACGAATCCGTACTCGCCGCGCTCGACTGTTGTAGTTGGGTGCACCTGCACCAGTTTGCCGAGCATCGTGTAGAGGCCGAGCTTCAACTGGGGGGTGTCCTCCGGGAAGCTTGCCGTGAGCACCACCACGTCCTCGCGACGTACGAGCGATGTGATGATTTCGCGTCCCTTTGGGTCGGATTGCTGAACGCCATCGCCGCTGATGCCGTAGCCGCCCGCGAACGCCGAGGACAACAGGACCATCCCCAGCAGCGCCGCTGCAAGAACTGGTCTGATCGTCTTGGTGTAGATAGTCGAGGTATTCATCGCTGCATAACGTAGAAGGGTATCAGAATCGATTCACCGCCATCGGATTCGATGAGGCAAATATAGGAGCCAGTTGCGACAATCCCGCCTCTGCTCGTCCTGCCATCCCATACAAGGCTGCGCCGACCCGCTTCTCCGCCTCCGGTTTCATCGGTCAACCGGGCCACCACACCCCTTCCTGCGTCAAGAATTGTCGCCGTCGCCCTGCTGGGGCGATTGAGACGGTAGACGATGCGCGCTGTTCCCCGCAACGGATTGAACGGATTCGGCGAAATATAGTTCGCGGTTGCCGCCGGCTCGATCTCGAACGCTACCGATGCAACAGCACAGCCAGGCGTCATGTTCCCGCTACAGCAGAGGCGAAGTTCGATGCTGTCGGCGGAAATCTGATCGGGGACCATAATGGTAAGCGACTGACGGTCGGCGGGGATGGTGCCGAGCGGTTGCCATGTGCGTCCGCTGTCGGCACTGAGCGAGAGATCAAGGGTGGTACAAGGAAAGTCCTCCTGACGCCAGCGCACCTCCCGGGTCCGTGCGCGGCTTGTATCCCCCGGTTCCAGTGCCAGGTGCGTGCGTGGTAGGCGGATGATGACCGGTATTGATGGACTCTCGGTCCCCTGCGTTGGGTCAACGAATTTGAACGACACCAGGACGCTATCCCGTTCGAAACAGGCGAACGCCGGTGTGCAGGTGATGACTGCTGTTGCCATCAAAGAGTCGTCGATCAACGCTGCTGCCGAGAGGGTATCCCATGCTCCCCCTTCGATGGAACGAAGCAGAAGCGGGCGGTCTGGACAGAAGGCGTGTGCGGTGAGTCGAATGGTGCTGTCCAGCGTGATCGAGGGAGCAGAAGCCGTTGGAGCGCCAATTGTTGCTGTGCGGATCGTAATCGTCAGGCTGCTGTCGGCGGCATTGGGTACGAGACTGTCACCAATCCGCAGCCGGTATGTGCCGGCAGGAATTGCACCCGTCTGGAACGTGAGGCTGTCGCTGCCCGTGGTGGACGTGTCGCGCACGCCGAGGCGCATCTCACCTGTCAGTCCCAGCAGGCTCAGCAGCACTCCCTCCTCGCCTCCTCCAACCCGACGATTCCAGCGAAGCGTCAGCGGTGTGCCGGCGCACACGGTCGTGGTGTCCGCCCGAACCTGCACAAAGGGGTGGGGATGGGGGAGACCGATCGCATAGGTTGCCTGTTCAGTGACGACGACCAGCTCATTCTGCTGGTCTCCATCCAGGTCTGCAATCGCACAGTCGAGCACCCTGCTGTCGAGATCGAATGTGCGAACGGTCTCGAAATAGTTGCCCGATGCACCAAAGCGTGGATCGAGATAGGGGAGGAACCGTAGCACGGACACGCGCGACCCGTTGGCAACCACGATCTCCTGACGAAAGGTTTGTCGCAGGTCGCTCCCCACCTGAATCGCGTCAACCGCAAGGTCTCCCGCACACATCAGTCGTCCGCTGAACGGCTGGCGCACAAATTCCCGAATCAACAGCTTCCCGCCGTTGCCGTCGACGTCCGTTTCGTTCAGTCGGAGCAGATGCAGCTCATTGTTGTTGATGTCGGGATCGCCCGGCAGCGAGTGTGCCGCGATGATCTCATCGTTGGTGTTGTTGGGGAAGCCCCGCTTCTGGGGGAAGCCGGTATTGACGGCTCCACCGTCGACGTCCGCCGCCACCACTTTCCAGCCGTGATCCACCTGACCACTGGTGAACTCACCGAGCGTCGTGTCACCGGCGGTATCCGTCTCGATCTCCAGCCGAATCAACTGTAGACGCGGTGTTCCATGCTCGTTCGGGCCATGGTTCTCGGCGATCAGTCGGTAGTTCGATCCCTGTACGTTCGGGGCCTCGTACAGGGTCAGCACGTAGCTGCGGGTGAATCCGGCGGGCCGCTCGTTCCCGGCAGGGGGCATCTTGTGGGTCTTCAGGTGCTGAAGAGCATTGGTTCTGTCGACGAGCGCGATGGAGTACATCGCATCGCTCTGGGTCGGCGTTCCTCCCAGAGGGCGGACGGTGTCGGGGGGGGAGGAGTAGGGAGAGGTTGCCAGACCAATCGTTGATATCGGGCCGTCGGAGAAGAGCGAGGGAGAGGCAGGGTAGGTCTTCGGTGCCACGGGGTAACCGTCGTGGAGCCGTGCCTGAACCGGCGACGACGAGATCTCCATCGTATGCCGCTGGACACTGTTCAGGCGGGGGAGGATGCCGGGCGTCCGTTCATCCTGCGTTATCAGGGCAATCACGTTCGGCTCACCGTTGGGTGGACGGTAGGCAGCAACCGGATAGACGCCGGCGCTTCGGCGTCCGGCACCCACAACCGTGTCGGCGATGCGACCGAGGGCAATCCGCACTGCCACCTTCCCGCTGCTGTCGGCAAGGAACGCCCACAGACTGTCGCCTGGATCGGTGGTCTGTTCCCGCTCCACACCGATGCCGATGTAGCTGGGCCTGCCGGCAAAGAAGGACCCCAGCGCCGGATTGAAGAGGCCGGTGAGCCGCAGCGTGTACGGGGTGCCGGCAGGGAGGATGCCGCTGGTGCGATACGATGTGGAGAGGAGAGTGGTGCCGTCGCTGGAGAGGATCACCAGTGTGTCACCCATCAGGCCGACAACCTCCTGGATCGAGTCGAGCAGTGCACGGGAGCGGATTGCGCCCACGAGCACGGTGGGTGTGCCCCGGAGTGCTGTTGTGCGCCAGCGGATAACGAGCTGGCTGTCGACCTGGGATTTCGAGAGGAGGATGCTGCGGTTCGTTGCCTCGGGCGTGCCGTCGGGATACCACCAGGGTGCAAGCGGCTGGGCGTGAAGGGGCGTGATGTGGGCGAGAAAACACCACACCAGGGCCAGCCACAGTATCCGCCGTTGCGCTCCGTGCATCATGGAGACAATATATGAGGGGTGATCCGCCGATAGCATCGTCGTCGTCTGTCAATTGGTGCGGGTGTGCCCTGGCCTGCCGGTTCCGGGAAAATCGACGAGAACGCTGGTCTTCCTCTATCGTCCTGAGCCTCGTTGCACTTCCATGCAGTTGGCATCTCACACCAACCGTAATATAGACCCCTTGTTGCCGTCGAGAATGGGGGCAGCACGGAGCACTGTTGGAGAATGGACGCAGTGCGCTATGTTTGAAGCCGGTAGGCACGGCAGCATACCGAATAACAGGTGGAGGACTGGCCTCCTTCGCCTTCCCTACAAGCATCTTGAACGCCTCCAGAACAATCTCCAGGAGAGATCTTCCGCCCCGCCAGGGCGGGCCGCACACCTTGCGACCGCGTGCAGTTCAATTTCACCGCACACGTTCACGCGCTCTGCGGCGCATAACCGGAGGAGTTCACCCCGTATGACCAACGCACGGAACATCCTGTGGGTCGATGATGAGATCGATCTGCTCCGCCCCCACATCAAACTGCTGGAGGCGCGAGGGTATAGTGTCAGCACCGTCACCAACGGCGAAGACGCCGTGGCCATGGTGCGCACGACACCGTTCGATCTCGTCTTCCTCGACGAGTCGATGGTGGGCATGACCGGCCTGGAAACCCTTGCCGAGATCAAGGAGATCAACGCCGGCGTGCCGGTGGTGATGGTTACCAAGAACGAGGCGGAGTCGTTGATGGAGGAGGCGATTGGCCGCCGCATCAGCGACTATCTCACGAAGCCCGTCAACCCTACCCAGATCCTCCTTGCCTGCAAGAAGTTCCTGGAAGGGAAGCGGATTGAGACCGAGAAGGTTGCGCACGACTACACCCGCGAGTTCAGCAACGTGGCCGTGCAGTTGATGAGCCCGATGTCGTGGGAGGAGTGGATTGCCCTGTACGTGAAACTCACGAACTGGGAGATGGAGTTCAGCCGCCTGCGCGACGTGGGCTTCGAGCAGACGCTTGCCGACCAGCGGCGCGATGCAAACGCGGAGTTCGCCCGCTTCGTGGAGGAGAACTATCGCGACTGGGTCAACCCTGACACGCACGACCGACCGCTCCTCAGCACCGACATCGTGAACGAGTACGTGCTGCCGCACGTGAAGAAGGACGCTGGGCCTACGTTCTTCTTCGTCGTGGACTGCATGCGGCTCGACCAGTGGCTGGCGATGGAGGATCTGGTGGCCCCGTACTACCAGATTCAGCGCGACCACTACATCGGCATCCTCCCCACCGCGACGCCCTACGCGCGCAACGCCATCTTTGCCGGGCTGTTTCCCTCGGAGATCGAGAAGCACTATCCCGACCTGTGGCAGACGGCGGACGACGACCACTCGCAGAACAAGTACGAGAAGGAACTGCTGGAGAAGATGCTGGAGCGGCGGCGCGTGAAGTTGCGTTCGGGCATTCGCTACGTCAAGATCATCGACACCGACTTCGGACGGAAGATCGAGTCGGAGATCATGAGCTACGCACAGTCGCAGTTGAGCGCCGTAGTGGTGAACGCCGTGGACATGATCAGCCACAGCCGTTCCGACTTCCCCATCCTGAAGGAGATTGCGCCCGACGAGGCCGCCTACCGCTCGCTGACGCGGAGCTGGTTCGAACATTCCAGCATGTTCGGCATGCTTCGCGCGCTTGCCACGGTGCCGAACGTCACCATCGTAATTACCACCGACCACGGCGCCATCCGCTGCATGCGGGGCGCGAAGGTGCTGGGAGATCGCGAGACATCCACCAACCTGCGCTACAAGTATGGCCGCAACGTGAAGGTGGATGGGAAGTTTGCCGTCTACGTGAAAAAGCCGGAAGAGTACCGGCTGCCGCGCCGCGGTATGTTGGTCGATTACGTCATAGCTAAGGAGGACTACTACTTCGTCTACCCCACGGAATATCACCACTATCTCAATCAGTACCGCGACAGCTTCCAGCATGGCGGTATCTCGATGGAGGAGATGATCCTCCCAGTGGTGACGCTCCGCCCGCGCTGATTCGAGTGAACAGCGCGGTGGCCGGACGAAGCGTCTTGACCATGGACACAGAAGTCTACACATCCTCCAGTGAGGAGGAGACAATAGCGCTCGGCAGGGAGCTTGCTCCCCGCCTGAATCCCGGCGACACGGTTGCCTTCTACGGCGACCTGGGAGCGGGGAAGACCGAGTTCATCAAGGGAATCTGTGAGCGGCTCGGGGTGGAGGAGATCGTCTCCAGCCCGACCTACACGATCGTCAACGAGTATACACTCGAAGAGGATCGCCGACACTTCGGCATGATCTTCCACGTTGATCTCTACAGACTGGAGAGGCCCGAGGATCTTCGGGAGATCGGCCTGGCGGAAATGCTTGCCAATCCCACGGCGTTGAAGCTCGTTGAGTGGCCCGAACACTCCTGTAGTCTGTTGCCCCCCTGTCGATGGGAGGTGATTCTGACGCCGATGGACGACGAATCAGCGCGACGCGTGGAGATCGTTCACCGCGACATGGTGATGCAGGGGGCAGCTCCGGCACTCGTCCTTCGCTAACAACTTTCTCGCAGCACTCGTTCGATAGAGCCGGCGGGAGCGGTCCCTTCCAAGAGGAGCCGCTCCCGCCGTTGTCCATGTACGTGGCAGGTTCCGTAGGAACAGGGGCTTCGACGATAACAATCGAGGACTGCAACCGAAGAATGGCTCTACTGTAATTAGGGATCTTCATCTTGAACGTGGAGATCCACACCGGTATCTCCATTATTTTTGCGGGGTATCCCCCGGACTTGGCGCAACAAACCACACCAAGCAAGGAGTTGACATGACCAGAGCGCAGCGATGTGTTATGAGTCTGATGCTCGCCACCGGCGCCCTGATGGGGTCCGTAGCGAGCGCACAGGTACCGCGGTTGATCAGCTATCAAGGCCTGCTGGCCGGCATCGACGGCAAGCCGGTCTCGGACGGGACGTACAACATGACATTCCGCCTGTACACACAGGCCAGCGGGGGCACAGCGGTCTGGGAGGAAAGCCAGACCGGACTGAACGTCGACGGCGGATTGTTCAACGTGCTGCTGGGTCAGGTCACACCGCTGACGCTGAACTTCGAGC
>Ga0206107_1000029_pt1 | contig 168276 bp, 134 predicted proteins | sample 2B0metagenome_FD_148652 | JGI IMG/M metagenome (GOLD analysis project Ga0206107, IMG submission 148652) | Enriched microbial communities from leaf-cutter ant dump, University of Wisconsin, Madison, United States - 2B0 | ecosystem: Environmental > Terrestrial > Nest > Insects nest > Nest dump... | reverse complement strand
CGAGGCACTTGTCAGGCCCTTGACAGCAAGGAAGTGTTCGCTACCTTTGTGCAGGCAAATAATAAGCAAAATCTTCTAAACTGATTTTGCGAAGCTGTCCAATAATTAGGGGTGTGAGACACTATTTGACTATGCTTAGGTTCATCGTAGTCTGGGAATGCAATAATAATTTGACCGACTAATTCTGTGGTAATATCTTTAGCCAATCCAATTAATCTCATTAAATCTTCTTCCTCAAAATTATCCACAGTTGCAAGTAGCAAACAAATCTCTTTGGGATTATCTTTATTTACCAATCTTATGGGAATAATAGTCGAGTTTAAATATTCAACAGGGAGTATTTTGCCAACATTTTCTCTATTTATGGGATTAATATTCTGTCCTGTGTTTGGATAATAAAAGAAATGATTGAATTTGTCACTTTTGGTTTTAACAAACTTCATTACTTCAAGTATAAATCCTACACGTTTGTTATCCATAATATAAATAGCGTTATTGCTTTGTGTATCAATAATACGAGAAGATGCCACGACACTAATTAAATCGTCTGTACTATCAGGATTGTTATTCAACCAAAATAAGACACCGACATCATTTACTGTTGAATATTGATATGCGGATGAGGACGATTCTTTTATTTGAGAGTAATTATAACATTCTGTTGTTGTAATTAAATCTTCCATAAATTCCTTGAATAGCTTGGTAGCACTGTTCGGATATTTTTCGGTTTTATACTTAGATGAAATTAGAACATTATTTAGCTGTCCTGAAACTAAAGGGTTGATATATGAAAATAGAAAATCAATACCGTGAGTTTCTTTCGGATTTCCTTTGTCGTTCAAATGTTTTTGACTACTAATACAGGGTAAAGTAATTCCCGTGGCTAAATCATTCCAGCCGATAACGGAAAAGAAAGTTTTTACGACATTTTCTCCATACTCTCCAATTTTTTTAGACCATTCTCCCATATTACTTAATTTAAGTTCTGAATATCTTCATTCTTTAAGCGACAATATACTCATTAACAATGTTTTTTTAAACCTTCCGATATAGTTAATCAGAGCCAAGGAAACGAATTAATCTGCGTATAATACTTTCCTGAATTTAGAATTTCTAACAGAACTGTTTCAGCCCACTAATTACTTGCCGGCTCCACCAGATTGCTGTTTTACTTGTATCGTTTTGTGACAGAGCCTACTGATTAAAAATTCTATCTGATCGATAAGCTCCTGCTTTTTGAAAGGATTGAACCATACCCTCGGGAAATAGCAAACCGCACCTTCTTTATGCTTCAAATCTCCTGTATAGGTAGTAGGCAGAATTGTATAGCAGAATAGTATTCTGTATCCTAAATAAACAACAAAAACAAACAGTCCGAAAAGACTAAGGCTTATCACCCTCCAACCCGACTTACCTCCCGCTTTCATCAATAAAAACCCACAATCTCATCTTTCCTGGGATCAAGGAGAAAGACTATAGTCGCACCATAATCCGTATAAAGAAGAATATGCAAATTTCCCTCTGCCTCTTTGATTGAGATCAGGTCATATCTGTCTGATTCAATAAACCGGCAAAAACTTGAAAAATAGCCCTCGAAATGCGCTCCCCTATCACTGAATTGCTCCAGGAAGTATTTGTTGTATTCTCCGCTTTTACAATAGTACTCTATCTTTTTTCTCAGACGTTCCTTTTTGAATGGATTTATGATACTCAGGGGAAACTCCGGAAAGAAAAAAATATCATACACCTTGTGCTTCTTGGCTCCGTAGTTGGAAAACGCTACCAGCCTGTAACTAAACAATGATCGGTAGACAAGTATCATAATCACTACAAATCCAATAATCAGAAAGATCTTTCGCAGTATTTTCATAGCCAACAAATTATTGCCCAATAACAGGATTTTCACTGGCAAACGATTGAAAACCGGAACCTGTTTTCTGGCCAGACCGATAAATATTCAAGGGTTTGGAGATAGGAGCTTCATCAGAAGTGAACCACATTGACTCTTTACCTTCTTTTCGATCACCCCCAATCATATATGTATCTCCCGTATAGATTCCTCCTGATCTGGACAAACTTGTTAATCTGGTAAAAGGATTTGCCGAAGGATACGCCCAGGATGATTGACCCGCTACCTGTACTCCTTCAAAATTACTTTCCTTCGAAACGTTTCTTGCAAAAGCGTCTCTCCATCGTGGACCAGATACCTCAATATCATTTCCTGTATTACATCCATAAAAAGTGGCATTGGCCCCGACTTCAGTCCAATTAAAGTCAATCTGTCTCCAGCCCTCCAGTGACATTTGAAATAGTCCATTGGGGTGTTGATTCTCAGATGTAGGAACAGAACCCCTTGGCCCATCCCATCCCGCATGAGACCATATTCCAAACTCTCTGGTTTCTCCGTACTGTTCGCTATAGGTTGTTACGACATTCTGTATCTGATTCCGGATATCCGCCATATCCGCAACTCTTAAAACCACTACTTTATCTTTTGCAGGATCAAAAAACTGCCCCTTTTCTATATTCCTCTGACGGGTTTCCGCTGCTGATTTAAACATTGAGCTACCACTACCTTCCGTATAAAACAAAATATAAATTTCCCTGCCGTCAGGATCAACTGCCCTGAGTGGCATATTGGCCACAAAATTGTACGGAGAAAGCGCTGGATAGTCTTTTTCTTTGGGATCGGGACTTATAAAACGTAAGGTTAAATGAGGCTGAATACGGACAACATCGAGTACGGTACCGTCACTGCCAATTAGGTTGATCTGTTGCCTGTCAAAGCAGAACACCAGTTTCCTGACTTCACCTGTTGTATCCTTGTTTTCGATGGCAAAAAAGTCTGCCTCCGCTGGTTCATACCGCATATGGGTTTCATAGCCAAAAACAGCGTATGGATTGTCCTGAGAAAAAACCATCATACCAGACAAGAGCAAAAAAACTAAAAACAGCAGTCGCTTCATAATACATTGATTTTCAAATATACACTATCATTTAGTTTGAGGATAATTTCGTTTTATCTTTTCATCTTCCACCAACTGTATCCACTCTTCATACAAATCCGGCGGCATATCCCTGTGTCCTAACCGGCTTATCTGCTGAGAAACCAGCACATACTGGTCATACAGGTTTTTCAGGATCTTTGTATCAGGTATGCTTTTGGCCTGCTCCAGAGTTCCCATCCTGGCATAGAAGTTGGCTTTGCACATCAGCAGCGGTATGGAATGAGGGAAATACACCAGAGCCGTATCGACAACTGAGAGGTAGAAACTGTCAGGACCAAACTGAAACTCATACGCGCCGGCCAGATCGAACATCGTCAGCGCAATGCTTTCCGTATCGGTCAGCGGTTTCATATATACCTCGTTTTTGATAGCCTCTACCGAAATGGCCATTTGCCGGATAATCCACTGGTCCCTCGGAAATCCGCCATTGGTGAGCTCCACATTGGTCCATTGCCCGTTTTCGTCAAGATGCTTTATGTAAATATGATTGGGAGCCAGTGCCAGACAGGCTGTCGCATCGATTTCCTCGCAAAGAATTTTATAGTAGTAAGGAAGCGAATGACAATTGCCGGTCCTGGTGCGCATCAGTTTGGTGGTAAACATATTGGCCCAATCCCTGTCGCCCCAGAAATCATCAAAATCATAGGTGCAGGGCTGGTAGTTATTGATCGGAAGACTATCGGTCATATAGGAAAAGACCGCCCAGTTGCCTGCGGTTTTGTATCCCGAAAATCCTTTTTGCCGGATCAGATTTCTGAGCAGATCGCCGGTCCGGGCAATCTCATCCGTAAAGTCATTATAATTCAACGCGCCTTTATGGTAGGCATTTTCAGTGAGGAAGACCGCCCGCTTGAAATCCCCGGGAATTTCTCCCCTGAGCATTCGATATTGTTCGTCAAAGGCTTTCTGATAAAGTTGCTTATGATTGTTTTGTCCGTAACCGTTCAAAACAACCCCTATCAAAAGCAGAATGGCTACCAACCGCATTGTGTATTACTTATTTATGTCAGACAACCCTCACAATATACACAAGTTTAAACAAAAAACACTATATTTAATGTGATTACTATAAGTGTAATTAATTACAAAACAGACACGGCTATATCTGTTCGTAACTATACTAGGGAAAGAATACAATCATTTAATCCTATAAAAAAGAAAAAGTCTCCCATATGAGGAGACTTTCGGCATTCGTTAGAAACTTGCAACAAACCACTCAACCAACAGCTGACCCGGATTTCATATTTTCCTTTATCGGCTCTGTCTTTCTGCCCTCTTCTTTTCCCTTACCCGGCATTACATAAGTCTGAAACACATACTTCCATGGGATAAAAACCAAAGGAACGACCACCAGTATGAAAGCACCGGCCAGCTCTTCACCAGGAGAACCCTTGAGTGTATCCGTTTTCCACAAGGGATAGGCAACCACCACGAGCCAGAGCATTTTGTAAAAACCATAAAAAGCATAATGGGCAGCATCCGCAGAGTATGATAGATACCAAACAGGGAAAGTGTGGCGTAGGCCGCCCAGGCGCACCAGGCTACGGCTTCATAGGGTTCCCATGCGCCCTGATGCGTAAGTATATGTGTCCAGGCAGTACGACCCATCATGACAAACATGAGTACAAAAAACAGGCACAGTACATAGATATTGATTCTCCGGACAACTGCCTAGTGCTCGTAATCCGGTTTGAATATATTGGTCGTACTTGATATAGCTGTTTCGTTTTTAGGGTTTTTCCGTCTCGCTGTGCTTTCAGGTACAGCGCCCTGTTCCCCAACCCGTATGCCCCCTGCCTTGCCAGCATTTCCAGTTCATTTTGATCCCGGTGACATTCCAGGTTGATCCCGCATGAGTTGCATACATTACTATTTTTTCCGCCGATTGTGAATCGTCATGCAGCCCTTCATGGATGAGTGTAATCCGGAAGCTGTTACCCCCCAGACTATCAGTCTGGATAGAAAGCCGGGCAACATGTTCGTTTTCCGGCCAGTCATAATACAGCCTGATTAATGCTTCAGGATTTGCAATATCCGTCCGGCTGGCAATACGCTCATTAAAGGCATGATGATCCAATGGCCTGAAAGACTTTGAACAGGAGCTTAAACTGTACAGAGTGACAAGCAACAAGAAGAATGATCGCACGATCCGGGGTATTATCCCCGTAGATCTCTGCTTAGAAATAGTATTTTTAGCAACTTTGTGTATCATCAACATGAAACCTGATGAAGAATAAAAGGTAGATTTTCCCAGATCTCTTTTGGACTAAGTAGTTTTTGAACTTTTTCTACTGTATTATATAATATCCCGGAATGTTGTTTAGCCATACTATTCAAACAGTTCTACCAATTCTCAAATATACGCAAGCTTATACAAACCCTAATAAAAAACGTCTTCCAGACCTGTATTTTCCCGCACTATACCTTCCGATCTTCATTTTCCACTTTCTTACATAAATTTAACCTCCTCGCTCGGGGAGCCCTGAGCTGCAGAATCGGGAGATGAACTTTTGTAAACATATAATTTCTCCCGGCAGTTAAAAAATTAGAGATGTTGAACAAAAGAGTAGAAGGATATGAAAATTAAAGGAATGTTTTTCGCAGCTTTGATCGCGTTGTTTGCCCTTGGAGCCAATGCACAGGATGACAGACAGCGAAGTAAAGACATCAAAGAAAGTGAAGTGCCTCAGGCAGTGGTTGAGACATTCAATCAGGAATTTGCTTCGGCAAAAGATGTTGAGTGGGAACAGAAAGGTGATATGTACAAAGCCGAATTTGATTTGGGCGATGAAGAAAAAGAAGCCCGCTTTGACCAGGCCGGTAAGCTAAAGATGACCAAAACGGAAATCGAAAAAGAAGCGCTGCCGGAAAAAGTAAGAGCTACACTTGACAAGGATTATGCCGGCTATAAAATAGACGATGTATACAAGGTAGAAGCGAAGAATAAAACATTCTATAAAGTGGAAACTAAAAAAGACGGGAAGAAAGAAAAGTTTGTCTTCGATGATTCCGGTAAAAAAATAGAGAAGGAAAAATTTCACGACAAAGTGAAATAATCTTCTGAAAAAATAAAGGAAAGCCTTTGGCTTTTGTCCAAAGGCTTTTCCATTTTTAAGCTTTCAGTCTTAAACCTGAGGCTATACATGCAATATAGGCCTCAAGACCGTATATTTGCTCTACAGCTCCATAATTAAAGCAAAGTCCTAAATCTCCAGACCATGCAATACCTGAGCGAAAAACACTACAATAACCGCTTTGTCTCTACATTTGACGGTGACCAAAGCGGCGACCTGCGATCACGGCAAACTCCCGGAGTATTGTACGCCCGCGCCAATCCGACTCCGGTAGGCAATCCTTCGCTGCTGGCCTGGTCCGAAGATGTGGCCGACGAACTGGAGATCGCAGGACCGCCAACACCGCAGGATATAGAAATACTGGCCGGCAATCGTATCACGGCATCCATGAAGCCCTACGCCTCCTGCTATGCCGGACATCAGTTTGGCAACTGGGCCGGGCAGCTTGGCGATGGCAGAGCTATTACACTCGGAGAACTCGTCAACTCCAAAGGGCAATCATACGATCTGCAACTAAAAGGAGCAGGCAGAACACCCTATTCCCGCCACGCTGACGGCCGGGCCGTATTGCGCTCTTCGCTGAGGGAATATCTGATGAGCGAAGCCATGCATTATCTGGGCATTCCCACTACCCGTGCCCTGAGCCTTGTGCTGACAGGCGATCCGGTACTCAGAGACATGTTTTACGATGGACATCCGGCTGAAGAGCCCGGAGCTATCGTAGCCCGGGTAGCACCCACTTTTATCCGCTTCGGAAACTTTGAAATACTGGCCGCACGCAAAGAAACGGAACACCTCCGCCAGCTGGTCGACTGGACCATTGCTACACACTATCCGGATATTCAGGGAGAAGACAAAGTGATTGCATGGTTTAAGGAAGTACAGAAGCGCACTCTCCATCTTATCATCGAATGGATGCGGGTGGGTTTTGTACACGGAGTAATGAATTCGGACAATATGTCCATACTTGGCCTCACCATAGACTATGGCCCCTATTCGTTTCTGGACGAGTATGATCCCAATTTTACGCCCAATACCACTGACCTTCCCGGCAGAAGATATGCTTTTGGCAATCAGGCATCGATTGCCTACTGGAATATGGGTTGCCTGGCCAGCGCCATAGCACCCCTGTTTGCAGATATTACCCCGCTTAAAGAGGCTATGGCGACCTTTGAGGACCAGTTTCTGGATGCCTATTTTGATATGATGCGCAAAAAGCTGGGACTGGACAAGGCCGCCCAGGAAGACCGCCAGCTGATATTGCGTCTTGAACAGCTTATGGCAGAGCTAAAGCCGGACATGACTATTTTCTATCAGCTGCTTATGGATCTTTACGGACCTCTCAACAATGTAACGGATGTACTCAATCATTTTGATGAGGCTCTCTATGGAGAACCATCGGAAACACAGGCAGAACAATTGAGAGAAGTCATCAACCACTATCTTGAGCGCCTTGGAAAAAATACGATCTCACGTGCTGAGTCGCTGCAATTAATGGAAGCATCCAATCCACGTTTTATTTTGCGCAACTACCTGCTGCATCAGGCGATTGAAGAACTGAACGAAGGCAAAAACACCTTATTTTCGGAGCTTCAGGAAGCTATAAAGCATCCCTATGACCGGAAAAAGAATGAAAAGTTCTTTGTACAACGACCGGACTGGGCAGCCCAGAAAGCCGGCTGCTCCATGTTGTCCTGTAGTTCGTAACGGAGAGCAGGCAGGGCTTATACCTCTACCTGATCTCCGAAGATCATCTTTATTTCATTAAGCTTCAGGAGCGCTTCGACCGGAGAAATGGTATTGATATCAAGCTGCTTCATGAATTCTTTAAGCTTTTCAACTCTTGGATCTGCAGGCTCAAAGAGCGCCAGCTGGATATTGTTTTTGGGGATATCCCGGATACTTTCCTTATGCTTACCTCTGGATTTGTCCTTTTCCAGATGGCGCATGATCTCATGGGCTCTCAGCACTACCTGATTAGGCATACCTGCCATTTGGGCCACATGAATACCGAAACTATGCTCGCTTCCCCCGGCTTTCAGCTTTCTCATAAAGACCACTTTGTTTCCGATTTCTTTGACAGAAACATTGAAATTTCTGATGCGGTGGAAATCTTCTGCCAGATTATTTAATTCATGGTAATGGGTAGCAAAAAGTGTCTTGGCCTTACACTTGGGATGATTATGGAGATATTCCACAATGGCCCAGGCAATAGAGATACCATCATAGGTGCTGGTTCCCCGGCCGATCTCATCCATCAGCACCAGACTGCGATCACTGAGATTGTTTAGAATACTGGCCGTTTCAGTCATCTCCACCATAAAGGTTGATTCGCCTTTGGACAGGTTGTCCGATGCCCCTACACGGGTAAATACTTTGTCGATAATACCGATTTCGGCCTTGTCAGCAGGCACAAACGAGCCAATCTGTGCCATGAGCACAATCAGCGCTGTCTGACGCAGCAAAGCCGACTTACCGGCCATGTTGGGACCGGTAATCACCATAATCTGCTGGTCTTCATCGTCCAGCATCACATCATTGGGAATATAAGTTTCTCCAATAGGCAACTGCTGCTCAATCACCGGATGGCGCCCTTTTTTTATCGTTATCGAGCGGCCATCATTAATTTCCGGCTTGCAATACTGGTTGCTGACGGCCGTATAGGCAAAACTGGCCAGACAATCCACCATACCAAGTATGCGGGCGTTCTGCTGTACCTGTATCACATATTCTTCGGCGGCAAGAATCAGGTCATTAAAAATCCGCTGTTCGATTACATTGATTTTCTCTTCCGCATTCAGGATTTTTTCTTCGTACGATTTCAGCTCCTCGGTAATGTATCGTTCCGCATTGACAAGCGTCTGCTTACGGATCCAGTCCGCGGGCACCTTATCCTTGTGCGTATTGGTTACCTCCAGGTAATAGCCAAAAACCTTATTGTACGCGATCTTCAGCGAGGAAATCCCCGTCCGCTCTACTTCCCTCTGCTGTATCTGAATCAGGTAGTCTTTGCCGGAAAATGCAATTTTGCGCAGCTCGTCGAGCTCATTATCCACTCCGGGGTTAATGATATTTCCCTGATTGCTCAATACCGGCGGATCATTTTTAAGTTCCGCAGCTATTTTCTCAACCAGAAAATCACAGGTATTGAGCTGGTCAGCGAGTCTTTGAAGGCTCGACACTTTACTGTTGACAAGACTTTCCCGTACCGGACGGGTATGCTCCAACGCTTTCTTAAGCTGCTGCATCTCCCGCGGATTAATCCGGCGTACTGCCACTTTGGAAATAAGTCTTTCCAGATCTCCTATATGCTTTAGCTCTGTAGTGAGCTTACCAAGCAGGTCTTTGTTTTTCGCCAGGGCTTCCACCACACTCAGACGCTCTTCAATAGGCGCTTTTTCCTTCAGAGGCAGCACCATCCATTTGCGAAGCATTCTTGCCCCCATAGGTGTGAGCGTCCTGTCCAGTATGTCGATAAGAGGCACACCACCCTGATGCTGCGGATATACCAGTTCGAGATTGCGGATTGTAAATTTATCCAGCCATACATATTTCTCTTCCTCGATTCTGGCTATAGACTGAATGTGCTTTTTGTCTCTGTGCTCTGTTTCGTCCAGATAATGAAAAATAACACCTGCTGCGGTTATACCTTCTCTGAGCGACTGCACCCCGAAGCCTTTCAGGCTGGCAGTACCGAAGTGCGCAGTCAGCACTTCATGCGCATAGTCATAGTTAAAGACCCATTCATCCAGCGCATAGGTATTAAACCGATCACCGAAGCGGGCAAAAAACGTCTCTTTTCTGGCCTTGGCAAAAACAACTTCAGAGGGATTGAAACTCTGCAACAGCTTGTCAATATATCCCATATCTCCTTCCGCTGCCAGAAACTCCCCGGTAGATATATCCAGAAATGCCACACCAACGAGTTCCTTGGTAATATGAACCGCAGCCAGATAATTGTTCTGCTTCACCTCAAGCACATTGTCATTGAACGAAACCCCGGGAGTTACCAGTTCGGTCACCCCCCGTTTCACAATACCTTTGGCCGCCTTCGGATCCTCCAGCTGATCACAGATTGCAACCCGCTGACCGGCTCTGACCAGACGAGGCAGATAGCTGTCCAGCGAATGATGCGGAAAACCTGCCAGCTCCGTTTCAGAAGCCGTACCATTATTTCTTTTGGTAAGAGTAATATCCAGGATTTTGCTTGCTTTTACAGCATCCTCGCCAAAGGTCTCATAAAAGTCCCCCACTCTGAAAAGCAACAGCGCACCAGGATATTTCGCCTTGATCGCATGGTATTGTTTCATTAATGGAGTTTCGGAAATTTTATTTGCAGCCAAAGTGGAGTATTTTAGCGTTCTCAGAATTAATGCAATCTAAAAATACTGTTTTTATTGCACAGATAGGAATATTGTTAAAATTTTGTGAATAACTTTTAGATTACCAATATGCGTAAACTTAAACTTGACGAGCTGAATCGTCCGGACCTGGACTCCTATAAAAATACCGGGAAAAACCCGATTGTACTTGTCCTCGATAATATCCGCAGCATGCATAATGTAGGCTCTGTATTTCGTACTGCTGACGCATTTCTGGTTGAAAAAATAGGCCTCTGCGGCATTACCGCGACTCCACCCAACAGAGAGATCAATAAAACTGCCCTGGGAGCAACAGAGTCGGTCAAATGGGAATATCACGAAAAATGTCCCGTCCTTATTCAGCAACTTAAGGAGCAGGGCTATCATATACTATGCCTCGAACAAACAGACAACAGCACCATGATGCAGGATTTCCGGTTTGCACCGGAGCAAAAATACTGCTTCGTATTTGGCAACGAAGTTTTTGGCGTGGATGAAAGTGTCATTGCGCTGGCAGATACCTGTCTGGAAATCCCGCAGTTCGGCACCAAGCACAGTTTAAATGTTGCCGTTACGGCGGGTATAACTCTATGGGATTATTTTCTGAAATCAGGAAGTTATTAATAATATCCTGGTCCTGATTAACTGTAAATAAAACGGACTGATTTCCGTTAGTATTCCGGCAATGTCATTTAAAACGCAACTACTTCTTCTTATCCTGAGCTTCTTTGCCTGCCTGCAAATCTCAACAGCACAAAACACAGTAATGCTGGGTGAAGACGATCAGTATATCATTACACCTGACAATTTCAGGGTGGTACGGGACTGTCACAATACATTAACCATCAGAGAGCTTGCCGCACAACCTGAAGCGGAAGAGCAATGGAATGCAGAACCAGACTGCCCAGGTTACTGGCTTGAGTTTACCGTAAGCAATCTATCGCAGAACGGGGCTGTATGGTACCTGGAAGTATCCGATCCACACATTGACAGCGTTGCACTATATATTCGAGACAGCCTGATAGGTCAAAGCGGTTATTACCAGATTTTTTCTACCAGGAACTATGCACATAAGAATCATCTTTTTCATCTTCCCCTGGAAGCCGGAAAAACGGAGACTTTTTACCTCAAATTAAACCCTCACTATGAAATAAATCTGACCTTTTTGATCAGAAGCGACCAATATGTACTATCCTATGCCTTGCAGGAATATGGGATACTGGGAATGTATTATGGTATTATCCTTATTATGGCATTATATAATCTGTTTATATATTGGACAATCCGGGAAAAAGCGTATCTGTACTACGTCCTTTATGCTCTTAGCTGCGGATTACGGTCATTTTCAGAAGACGGTCTCGGCTTCCAGTTTCTATGGCCTTCTTACCCGGCCTTCAACTATGTGATAGAGCTTTCCAGCCCTCCACTTCTTCTGATCAGTTTCGTGCTATATTCCAATTCATTTCTCGGCATAAGACAACGGCTTCCCGGTATGTACAGGCTTATTCTCTATTTATGCGCATTGTATTTTTTTCTTTTTCTGGGCAATTATACCGGAATATTGCCCGACAAGATCAAATCCATATTTATACTGCTTCCTTTTGCTGTCATTTATATCAGCGCTGTCAGAATTTACATAAAAGGCTACACACCCGCCCGTTTTTATGTGATCGGATACTCTTTCATTATCATAAGCCTTACCATATATATATTCCGGATATATGGCATGCTGCCAAGCGGTCCCCTGATCGCCTATTGTTTCAATATAGGCTTCATATTGGAAGTCGTAATCTTATCCTTTGCGCTCGGTGACAAAATTCGCGTTGAGAAAGACGCAAAGGAAATCAGTCAGCAAAAGGTAGTACACCAGTTGCAGGAAAATCAGCGCTTGAAAGATTCTCTGAATCAGGAGCTGGAAATTAAGATCCGCGAGCGCACCTCTGAACTCCAGGAAAGCAATGAAGAGTTAAAAAAGGCACAGACAAAACTCAGTGAAGCATATAGGCAGCTTGAAGAACAGGCTCAGGCCATTTCTCAGTTGAATGAGCGTCTGAATGCAGACAATAAGGAACTGAAAATAAATGTAAAAGAACTATCCAAAGCCCGGGTAATGTTTAAAACCGTAAACTTTGATGAGTTTAGCAGCATATATCCCGATGACGAAGCCTGCCTCCGATATCTTGCCGACCTGAAATGGAAAAGCGGGTATTTATGTCGCAAATGTAAAAATGATACCTATTCCGAAGGCAGATCTGCTTACTCCAGACGGTGTACCAAATGCGGATACGAAGAGTCTGCTACAGCTTTTACTATTTTTCACCGCAATCGCCTGCCACTAACGAAAGCCTTTTATATGGTCTTTCTGGTAAGCACTTACAAAAAAGGAATTTCCAGTGAAGAACTTAGCCGAAAGCTGGAACTCCGTCAAAAAACCTGCTGGACATTCAAGCAAAAAATTGTACAGGCCATCAATGATTCATCCGGAAAAAAATTCAATCCGGAAAATTGGGGGAGCATTTTTTTACAAAAATAATTTTGTGATTTAAACGCCTAATCATTTTCTCCCCAATCGCATCTTTCAGTCTGTAAGACCAGAAAAATGAGGGAATATCATATTGCTCCCCATTGATCTTTAAGCGCCTAAAAACACCATGCAATATATTGAATAACAAATAGTTAGCATTGTTTTTTCAAACAAAAAACTTGCTTGTTTCAAAAAACACAGACATATTGCAAGAAATTATTGGAAAAATTAAATCGTAACTAATGAAAAAAGCATTCTTAAGCATATGTCTGCTGATTTCCGCACTGCTCAGCTACAGTGCCGATGGTCTGGAAGAAAACTTTGATGATAATACGCTCACCGGTTGGACTGCCCCCCAGGCATATTATACCCTGACCGAGGCCAATCAGGAGCTCAAAGTAGAAGCCAGCACCGAAACCGGAGCTTATCATGGTTTTATTTTCAATTTTCCTGAGCCGCTCGACCTGACACTTGTACCTTATGTCAAAGTCAGGATTAAGACATCCAGAGCCTGCTCCGTCCGGATCGATCTGCAGGACAACAATGGCTGGGTAACCAACCAGACTGCTGTAGTCAAACAAATCCCCGGCAACAATGCATATAGTGAATATATCTTCAATTTTGGCGGATTATTTTATCAGCAGTATGCAGCTAACCAGCCAGGTCAGGGAGTCGTAGACCAGGCAAACATAGCCAACCTTATCGTAATGATTAACGCAGGTCAGGCAGCCTATAATGGTACAGTCTATTTTGACGACGTGCAAATAGGCTCTGCAACAGGAATCACCCCGCCTCCGGGCAAGATTGTGTTAAACCAGGCCGGATTTTATCCGGATGCCAATAAGATTGCAATCGTGGAGGACAGTACTTCCGGCCCCTTCTATATTATCCGGGATGCAGACGAAGACACCGTATATACAGGAGAGCTCGGTGCGATAGAGTCATGGACACATTCTCCTCTGGTAGTTCGCAAAGCTGATTTTTCCGAATTCAGTGAAACAGGTAAATACCGTGTACTGGTACCTGCACTTGAGCAACCTTCCCCCGCCTTTGAAATAAAAGAGGAAGTCCACAATGCTGCACTCCATGGAAGTCTCAAATCATATTACTATCAGCGGGCTTCCATCGAGCTGGAATCAGCTTATGCCGGGAAATGGGCCAGAGCCGCAGGTCACCCGGACACCAGAGTTCTGGTACATGAATCCGCTGCCTCTGTATCCCGACCTGCAGGAACCACTATAGAGACACCCTATGGCTGGTATGATGCGGGAGATTACGGCAAATATATAGTAAACTCCGGTATTGCTACATACCAGCTGCTGGCTCTATATGAGCATTTCCCTGCCTTTTTTGATACTCTGGTACTGAATATTCCCGAGTCAGACAACAATATCCCGGATATCCTGGACGAATGCCTGTGGAATCTTCGCTGGATGCTTTCCATGCAGGACGAAGATGGCGGAGTATATCACAAGAATACATCCCTGCGGCATGATGGCAATATTATGCCACATGCTTCAAGCAGCTCCCGCTATGTTATCGGTAAGAGCACAGCAGCATCCCTGGACTTTGCGGCAGTAATGGCCCAGGCAAGCAGAATATTCCATAAGTATGATGAAGCGCTGGCAAAGTCCATGTACACGGCAGCCGTCAGAGCATATGACTGGGCAATTGAAAACCCTGAGCAAATATTTACCAACCCTTCCGGCGTAAATACAGGAGAATATGGCGACCGGAATGTGGCAGATGAATTTGTTTGGGCCCGCGCTGAACTTTTAATCAGTTCATATGGCGACTTAAAATATTATAACAGCAGTGACTTTTCCCAGAATGCTTCAATTCCCGGATGGCAGGATGTAAGGACACTTGGTCTGGTATCACTTAGTAATTACAGAAAATATATTCCGGCAATATGGTCAGACAGTACCACAATCAAAAACCGTCTGTTAAACACTGCCAACCAGTTTGTGAGTACATACAACCGTTCTGCATACGGAGTCGTAATGGGCCACGAGAACTGGAACTTCACCTGGGGAAGCAATGCTGTTGCAGGTAACCAGGGCATGATCCTGATTCAGGCATATCGCATTACGCAAAATCAAAATTACCTCGATGCTGCCTTGAGCAACCTTGATTATCTGCTGGGAAGAAATGCCACCGGGTATTCATTTCTGACTGGTTTCGGAGAAAAGTCCCCTCTTGATCCGCATCACCGGCCGTCCTATGTCGATGGGATCGCAGAACCTGTTCCCGGACTGATGATGGGTGGTCCGCACGCAAATTCTGTGGCAGGCGAACAATGTCCTGATTATCCGGGCTCCTCACGGGCTGACCGCTATGCTGATCACTGGTGCAGCTACTCAACCAATGAAAATGCTATTAACTACAACTCCGCATTTACATATCTGGCCGGAGCAATTGAAGCGCTTCGTCTAAATGCAGATTTTCAGCTGCCTGTAGGATTCGGCAAGGATCAGAGCCGCCAGCAGCTTACTGTTTTAGTATATCCTAATCCGGCAACAGAAAAATTGCTTATACAATACGCGGGCAGTGAAAAAGCCTCCATCACATTAAGCAATCTGCAGGGTATTCCGCATCTTCATACAGATTTACCACTAGCCAATGAGGTCGAAATTGATATACGAACACTCCCCAAAGGAATGTATATTATGACCTTTCAGACCCCTAGTGCCAGTTATTCCGAGAAAGTTATAGTTAAATAAAAAATACCCCTTTTTATCTGCTTTAACTATGTAAAAGGTATTGCCTAACCCACAATACCTTTTTATTTTTTTCTCCGGCCGGAGCTACATTGGAATAAATTTTGTTTTTTTGATAAAAACCATTTCTGTTTTCAATGGGGCGATTCATTAACTGTCTGATCATATTTTGTATTTTTCTTTCCCTTGTGACTATTTCCTTAATTAAGTCTTATGATCAGGATCCATACACCTCGATGCCCTTCTATCAGCAAATGCTTGCACGAATCGACAGCATCGAAAATCAGACAACAAATAAAGGCATACTAATGGCCGGATGGGCCAAGAGCCCGATTCTGCCACCAGTCAGAGTACCAATCGCTTCCTACGGCATCAGAGACAACTATGAGTCAGTGCATGATACGATTTATGCAAGAGCCTTTGCCTTCGATAACGGTATAAGTCAGGCAACTCTGGTTACAATTGATCTGCTCATCTTTCCTCCCGCTATATACCAGTATCTGGAAGATTCACTGGGCGCATCCTATATGAAGACCCTGTTCCTTTCCGCTACCCATACCCATAATGGTCCAGGGGGATGGCTGAAAGGACCCGCAGCCCGTTTTATTGCCGGAAGCTATAGCCACGAATACGTACGACATCTGGGTAACACAATTATTCAGCTTATTAACGAAGCACACGCTAATCGTCAGCCCGCCGGCATTTCTTATTATGAAACGTCACATCCTGAAAATATAGTCAACCGGATAGTCCGCGATGATACTACTGACAATACGATACGCTATACTGTAATTACCGGTCAGCAAAACCGGAAAGCTATTCTGGTCAGCTATGGTGCTCATGCCAATTGCATCAGTCATAAAATAAACCAAATCTCTGCCGACTATCCTGGCGAACTATGCTACGAACTTGAACACCGGGGATACGATATGGCAGCCTTTATTGCCGGATCTGTTGGAAGCATGACGAACAATTGCCATGGTCTTACTGATTATGAATGTACAGGACATATAGGCAAAGCCATCGCTCATAAGATACTGGACGCACCGCACCGGCACAAATCTTCCCCAGATACCCTGCAGATCCGGTCAGGCAATATTGATTTGCTACTGAAAGAAACCTCACCTCGCATAACTAAGGACTGGGCGTTACGTCCATGGATTTTCAGGCAGCTGCTCGGTTCTCAGTCGTTATTTATTTCTTATCTGAAACTTGGTGATATATCGTTGATTGGCACACCTTGCGATTTTTCAGGCGTTATTGCCAGCGAAATCTATCAGCAGAACAGCCCGCTGCCATTTATTATAACCTCATTCAACGGTTCTTACGCCGGATACATCACTCCACTCCGCTACGATCATCTCGAAAAAAACGAAACACGTGAAATGAACTGGCTGGGATATGACAACGGCACTTATTTTAAAACCCTGATCAATCATCTTCTCTCGAGGCTGTACACCTCAGATAAACCCTAACATTCATCCCTGCAAAAGCAATTAAAATAGTCAAAGAATTACCCCGTATAATGCAAATCCTGGGCTAAAAAAATACGTACAAACTTCCTATATTTAGACTTCTCACATAATAGAAAAAGGCCTCGTTAATCATGAAAGTTTTTCCGTTTCTTTTTATACTGCTTATTTATTCGTTTACAACATATACACAGGATTTAACAGGAACGTGGCAATGGTCAAATGACAAATATGAAGGAATTGCAGAAATTGACTCAACCATATATCATTCAGTAATATATTTCAAAGGCTCAGACACAAAAGTTCTGGAGGTTTATAATTACTATCTTCTGGATAAATCAAAGCTTTATCTTTCTGAGGAGCCTTTTACCATTAATTCAGACAAAAAGTCAAAGGTCCAGTACAAAGTAAAGACTAACGGAGACAATCAGTTCAGCCTGACAGGCAACCTTGGCACAGAGAGCTATGTAAAAAAAGCATCCTCTGCAAAACCTGTTCAATATAAAGCCCACGAGTTTTATACGGACAAGAAACTAACCTGCTATAACGAGGCAGGCTATCCGACTAAAACCGGTGCCTGTCTGTCCATAGCCGGAATAAGCTTTTATAGTACTCTTGAAGATGCGAAACACAAGTTTGGCAAACCCGTGCAATCCGGTCTTGATGATGAAACCAATGAATGGTACGCCTTTTACACAGACCCGAAAGACCGGAAATCTCCCGTTCTTACAATAACCATCAAAGACAGTAAAATTATTCGCATAAATCTCAAAGGCTATAAAAGCAGAGATGACATCTCTTTCTCCTCAATCCGGCTTGGCGATTTTTACAGTTTTGTAAAATACCGGCTCGGAGAGCCCGGCTACAAGAAAGAAGTAAAAGCCGCAGGAGATGAAACGTGGGTATACGTAACAGCCCCTATTATCATAGAGTTTCGTCTGAACAAAGTAAGCTCTATAACCATAGAACCCTTTCAGTTATAAAAATCCTCATTCTGACTAGCTGGAAAATTTGCGCTAATTTGACTATTTTTAGTCAATGAAAAATGCACAAAGACGCCTAAACAGTTTTTCGGAAAGTGATAAAAGAAAAAGTCATATACTTAATCTTGTACGCCTGGCACAGGCTGATGGCAAATGGCATGAAAATGAAAAAAAGTTTATCGCTGATGTTGCAAAACGTATAGGGTTAACCGAGGAAGAGCACGCCGATCTTATTTTTAATCCGGAAAATATTGAGTTTGTTATTGCAGAAACCGAACCTGAGCGTGTTACCATGCTTTATGACATGCTTTTCATGATGAAAATGGACGGCGGAGTATCTAAAGAAGAGGAAGCACTTTGTATGGAGATTGGATTTCGTCTTGGGTTTAATCCTCTGATGGTCCAGGAAATGATTGATGTAATGAAAACATATGAATACAAGCAAGTCCCTGATGATTCCCTAATCAATATTTTAAAAAAATATTTTAACTAACCGTTGTTAGCTTATAAAAACAAAAGGGGATAATAAATTATCCCCCTTTTGTTTTTATAATATTGTTCGCCGCAGCTAAAACCTGCTTCTGACGACCTAAGATTTCTCTTTTTCAGTACAGATTTACTTTAACCTGCTCTGTTTTCTCACCTTGCTTTAACTGGGCTATAAATAAACCTTTAAGTTCTGTTCTGACCGGAGTATTGGCAGAATAAGCCGCATCATAATGCACCAGATTTCCCTGCATGGAATAGAGCTTCAATTCGTAAATGCCGGCACCCTGTATGGCAAATGTACCCTGAGCAGGATTTGGAAACGCATACAGCTGTTCTACTTCACCCTGAATATCCGTCAACCCGCCTGTAATAACATCGTCTTCTGCAATATAAATGGCAGAGTTAAGCACATTTCCAGCAGTAGTCCTTAACGCAGGCAGCGTAATTTCGCACCTTACAGAAACAGCTCTGGAAATGTTTTCCGAAAAATACACCTGAAGCTCCCTTGTATTCTGACCGGCAACTGTTGATCCGCCATATACGATCCATCTGTACGTAGCTCCCTGGTACTCCGGAGCCAGGAATGTATGGTATCCCTGTCCGCTATTTTGCGCTGACTGCCAGATAATCTCAAAATCTCTTTCTTTTATATCAATCCAGAAAGTAGAGTTACCCACCTGACACTCAATATTTTCAGCATGAAGAAAATACTGTCCTACCTGAAGCGAGGCAGCGTTCACTTCATTATTGAGGGTCTGATCGGTGTAAAATTTGAATTCCGTCCCTTCATATATATCATATGGATCGATGTACAAACGTTTAAACAAGCCTGGATCAAAGGAATTATTAAATCCATAGTAAGCGCCATCAATGGTATAAGTGGATAGTGTCCCGGCATTATTCCTCGTAAACACCGTATCCCCCGAGATAGGCAGTTTAGAAGGTGCAGGATAAGTAAGCCTGTAAAAGTAGTTTTCACATACTCCCTGGACAACATTAGGCTGGTAGGCAATCTCAATCAATGGAAAGCGAAAAATACCCTCTGTGTTAAGAACAATAGCCGTTGGGTCAATCGGCTCTCTGTATGCCGGAATCAACGTCATACCCGACCGGTCCCAGAAAGACATCTGAGCGAGCTGCTCAGATGTAGCCAGCTCTCCCTCAACATAAATGTATGGAGTTATATCCATAGTATTTCCTTCGCAGTACCCGGGAAGATTTCTGATCTCTATCTTACTGCAGTTTGACTCAATAACTGACACATACAAACTATCCCACAAGATCCTGTTAGCACCACATACATCAGCAAAGGCCTTGATTTTATACGTTCCTGGTCCCACAATCCAATGATCCGCAATCGGCCACTCCTCTCCGACAGATTCATCAGTTATTGAAATATTCTCTAAAAGACCAGGTGAAGTATACCCTATTGTCTCAAAATCAAAGTTCACAATAAAATCTCTGGAAAAACTAATTTTCTCACCTCTGTCAACCACATACTTTAGCGTATCGGTCATAAATAACCGCTCAGGCAACTCCACAAGTCGAAGAAATATAGAGACTCCGGCCAGATGATTATTTGTCGGCTCTTTTCTTTGAACAAAAACCTGATCATGCTCACTGTAACGTATTGGTTCGATCAGCTCCTCGAGAATCATACTACCATCTACTCTTCTCAAAATGAAATCATCAACAGTAGCCTGCGGATCATTTAGATCCCTGATACCTGCCTTGTAATAAATACTTTCCAGTGTAAGCAAAGAGTCTTCACAGGAAAACAGATGGTGTGTGTTATCCGCCACTATATACGTATCAGAAGGCTGGGAATATCCATGTATACAACAGCCGATAAAAAATATCACAAACAATCTGAATTTCATAATTCAATGATTAAAGTTTAGCACTAACATATATTAAAGGCCCAAAAAAGGATTGTGCCACCATTCTATCTAATACTCATTATTTCCACCAGAGGTTACATTAAAAACTGTAAAAGAGCCCTGATATAAAAAAAGCGACTGCCCGTGGACAGTCGCTTTCATATAGAATTTAATTAACAGCTTTATTTTAGAAGTTTGTACCAGCCTGAATCATGGCACAACGGAAACCGATCGTTGCAGTAGAAGAGTCTTCTGCAAGATATCTCCTTGTTCCCGGAGACATCCAGTATGCAACATCCTTCCAGCTTCCTCCTTTGTATACTCTTACGTGATCATCAATAAGCGACTGGTATCCCGCTTTATCATAACCTTTTTCTTCGTCAAGGAATCCGTTTCTTCTGATAGGGTTAAGATCATCCACCTGAGTGAAAGACAATGGACGATAAACGTCATAAACCCATTCATTAACGTTTCCGGCCATATTGTACAAACCAAAATCATTTGGCGGATACTCATAGATATAAGTAGTAATCATGGCTCCGTCATTAAGCTTTCCTGCTATACCGGCATAGTCACCACGACCTCTTTTGAAGTTTGCAAGAAACATACCCATTTGCTTCCCATACGGATTTCTAAGCGCATGACCATCCCATGGATACAATCTCTTATGTGTCTGATTCTCATCAAGCCATTGGTTACCGATCAAAGCCTGAGCAGCGTATTCCCACTCTGCTTCAGAAGGAAGTCTGTAGTTAGGTAATACAACTCCGGATTCAAGAGGAATCCTTCCGCCATTATCCTGCGGAGGTTCGATTCCGGCATTAAGAGCCAGCTGGTTATTAACAACCTGGGTTCTCCATACACAGAAATCGTTTGCCTGAATCCAGGAAATTCCGACTACAGGAAAATATCTGAATCCAGGATATCTCAGATAATGATCAACATAGGGATCATTATATGCAAGCTCACTCGCCCATACAGTAGTATCAGGAAGTGCAGCCTGGAAAAACTCCTCTGAAGAGTCTCTCTGAATATAAAACAAGTACTCCAGCCAGTGAATGTTGGCAATTTCTGTTTCATCCATATAGAATGATGCAACAGTAACTGTACGTTCTACATTATCACCGGTCTTAAGCAAATCTTCCTCAAAAGTCCCCAGAACAGTACGACCACCCTCAATATACACAAGGTTTGGACCTTCTGGCTGACCTTTATAATCGCTTACCTGAAACCCTTCTTCCTCATTATAAGCCAAGCCCGTCACAGTACTGACTTTACCGGGATTGGAACTGGTGGGATTCCCGCCACCACCGCAAGAACTGAATATCACAGCCCCTGCCAGGAAGAAACCTGCTCCTTTAAATACTCTTAGAACTTTCTTCATAACCTGTTAATTAATAATATTTTTCCAAAGTAGTCTGTAAATATACAAATTATTCCTGATTCATGGCAAATTTCAAGAATATTAATACTAAATATTTATTTTGTACCATTATAAAATCTCAATACTAAATACTTAGCCGCAGGAAGTTCCCCATGAAACTCTGCCTATTATAACGCCCCTAATATACTTCGCAAATGAAATAAAGTTACAAAAAAAAGTTTTTTTGTACTTCTTCTATATCTACTAACCACATCAGGGAACTTTTATTTTATTTTCTGTAACTAAAAACTTAAAACAGGATCAGATCATTCAGTATCAGATCGCTGACTTAAAAAAAGATAACAACTGCTATTTTACACACCAAGAGACGCAAAACGAAGAATAAGCCTCATTGACTACCCGGCAAACACTAAGCTTCTCACTCCTTATACATTAATCATGAAACAGCTATTTATCTATACGACAACTTACAATACGTTTCCTCTTATTCTGAGATTCTATATAGGATAAAGGGAACTTTGGAAAAGTTCACCTCTCGTTGAAAGCTGCGCTGTGATTTTTGAGCTTCAGATTTTCTCTTTGAATTTTACCATCAAAAATACCTATAACGCGATCATTTGCACAACAGCCAGCCTAACCCTGAAACTTAGCTATTGACAGCCGGCACAGCCAGCATCAGTTCGAACAACTCTATACCTCTGGCTATACTGCTAACATCATCAAGTATAAGCAGAGGTTTTTTATTAACCTCTTTTAACCGGCTCACTTTGTCATTATACTGAACATAACGGAGAATAGCGCCAAAAATATCCGATTTGAAATACGTATCGCTATTCTCGGAGACAAAATAACAACGCATGGTTTCATTTTTCAATGTTACTTTTTCAAAGCCCAGCTGCTCAGCAAGCCAGCGCAAACGGACTGTTTCAAACAGCTCACTTACCTCCCGGGGAAGCGGGCCAAAACGATCTTTTACAGTATCACGCAACTCATTAAGCTCTTCAGGAGTTTTTGTATTGTCCAGTGTATTATAAAGACTCAGTCGCTCTGAAATATTGGCGACATAGGTATCCGGAATTACAACCGCCATATCTGTTTCTATTACACAATCCCGGACCAACGCTTTCGCTGCTATTTTCTGAAGGTCATTTCTGAATAAATCCTGAAACTCATTTTCCTTCAGCTCCATCACAGCCTCATTCAGAACCTTCTGATACATCTCAAAGCCTATATCATTTATAAAGCCGCTTTGCTCTGCTCCCAACAGATTACCGGCCCCTCTGATATCAAGGTCCCGCATCGCGACCTTGAATCCATCTCCCAGGTCGGAAAACTCCTCCAGTGCACTCAGTCGTTTCCTGCTATCAGAAGGCAACATGGAAACAGGTGGAGTAAGAAGATAGCAGAATGCTTTTTTATTGGAGCGGCCTACCCTGCCACGCATCTGATGGAGATCAGACAGGCCGAACATGTGAGCCATATTGATTAATATAGTATTGGCATTTGGAATATCAAGTCCGGATTCGATAATATTGGTTGAAACAAGGACATCAAACTCTCCTTCAACAAAGCGCATCATGATTTTCTCCAGGAGCTCACCTTCCATCTGACCATGCGCCACACCGACCTTAGCATCCGGCACAAGCCTTATGATCCTGTCTGCGAGAGCCTCGATGTCCTTGATACGATTGTGAACCATAAAGACCTGCCCCCCCCTCTTCAGTTCATAACTGACAGCATCCCGGATAATTTCATCATTGAATGTGTGAATCTCCGTTGTAACCGGCTGGCGGTTTGGCGGCGGTGTGGCAATAATTGATAAGTCCCTTGCTCCCATGAGAGAAAAATGCAATGTCCGTGGTATAGGAGTAGCAGTAAGAGTCAGCGTATCCACATTTACCTTTAGTTCTTTCAGCTTTTCCTTGACCTTTACTCCAAATTTTTGTTCCTCGTCGATCACCAGAAGGCCCAGATCCTGAAACTTTACGTCTTTACTTATAAGCCGGTGCGTCCCGATAAGGATATTGGTTTTTCCTTCGGACACCCGCTTTAATGTTTCTTTAATCTGCTGTGTGGTCTTAAATCTGTTGACATATTCTACTACACACGGCAATCCTTTAAGACGCTCCTTAAATGTTTTATAATGCTGCATCGCCAGAATAGTAGTAGGTACCAGAATTGCGACCTGCTTGTTATCACAGACAGCTTTGAAAGCTGCCCTGATAGCCACTTCTGTCTTACCGAAACCGACATCACCGCAGACAAGCCTGTCCATAGGATGAGGCAGTTCCATGTCTGCCTTGACATCAGCCGTCGCTTTTGCCTGATCAGGGGTGTCTTCGTATATAAACGATGACTCCAGCTCAGCCTGCAAAAAGGAATCCTGTGAATAAGAATATCCGGGCGCAGCCTTTCTCTTGGCATACAGCAGGATCAGCTCCTTCGCTATATCCTTTACATGATTCTTTACTTTCGACTTCTTTTGTTCCCATTCCGCTGAGCCAAGCTTGCTCAGAGCGGGCGGGCCACCTTCTTTTCCGCTGTATTTGGAGATTTTGTGCAACTGATGAATACTGACCAGCATAAGATCATCATCTCTGAACACCAATCGGATTGCTTCCTGCGGCCGGTTATTTACTTCCACTTTTTCCAGTCCTGCAAACCGGGCAATTCCATGATCTGCATGTGTCACAAAATCTCCGGGATGCAAGGTCCGAAGCTCTTTCAGGGTGATTGCTTTGGATTTGCTATATTTTTCCTTTGCCTTGTATGCGTGAAAACGATCAAAGAGCTGATGATCTGTATAGCACACCAGCTTGGCATGCTCATCGATAAATCCCTGCCTGAGTGAAACATTGAGATTCTGAAAACGCACAAACGAGTCCAATTCCTCTATTATGGCAGTAAGTCTTTCAATCTGCTTGTGCGATTCCGCAACTATAATATTCGTATAGTCTTTGCTCTGCATATCATTCAGATTTTCGACAAGCAAAGAAAATTCTTTATTAAATGATGGCTGAGGCTTTGAATAAAACTCTACTTCTTCCGCCTTCGGCCAGTAAAAACGATTGCCAAACTCAAGGATCCTGTATTCGTCGAGAAGTTGTTCAAAAACTTCCGGACTTTCAAAAAGCTCCTCCGGATTGGTGATCAGCCTGTTTCCACCATTCGCCTTTCTGATTTCTTCAAACGTTTTTTTAACCCGCTCATACGTATTCCTGATTACATCAAACGTCAGCTGCGCATCCTTCATCCATATAACTGTATTTTCGGGAAGAAACTTCAATAGGGGCTCCCGCTGCTCCTGCAACAGACGGGTCTGAACATTGGGCACCAGGGAGAAACTGGTTTTACTTTCGATGGAAAGTTGTGAATCCGGATTGAAGGTGCGTATACTCTCTACTTCATCCCCAAACAGCTCAATGCGATAAGGCAGCTCATTGGCATAGGAAAAAATGTCTATAATCCCCCCCCGTACTGCAAACTGACCAGCCTCCAGCACAAAATCGGTTTTCTCAAAATCATAGGAAATAAGCAGCTCGGAAAGAAAAGAAATATCCAGTGATTCGCCTAAACGTACTGTGAATGTGTTTTCGACCAGCGAACGCTTGTTAATTACTTTTTCAGAAAGCGCTTCCGGATAAGAAACAATCATAATACCTTCGTCCGCATTCCTGCTATTTATCTGATTGAGCACTTCTGCCCTCAGAAGGACATTGGCATTTTCAACTTCCTCATACTGATACGCTTTTTTATAGGAAGAAGGCAGCAATAATACATTCTCATGCTCCACCAGGCTCTGAAGGTCATTCAAAAAATAATGAGCTTCTTCCTTATCATGCATTATAAATAACATTGGTCTGGGAAAAAGGTAATAAAAAACCGCAGCCATAACTGCATCCATGCTACCGGACAAGCCCTTAAGCCTGAATTTTTTACCACCGGATGTCAAAAGCTTATCTGCGACAGATCTTACCAGACTATCTGACTTATATATACTTATAAAATCTTTTACTTTCACCGTTGCAATTAACTATCTGTACAAAAGTAGTGAAATACATGAAAACACTGCATAAGGAAAATTGCAAACAGGCTTTTTTAGTTCTCTGGAACAGTAATTCCGATACTGTACTCAACAAGTTCCCATTTTGAGCGTTGTAGGGTTTTACCATATTTGAACGTCCTCTTAATTATTTGTAACTTTAATCTGGCTGCTAAATTCAATGTAATCAATGATACGCAAACTCTCTTTATTGTTCGTTGCCTTGCTTACACACATTCTGGCCTTTGCACAATTTGATGTTATAGAAGTCGGGATTAACGGACTTACCTGCTCCATGTGCTCATACAGTGTCGAAAATTCTATCCGGAAAATTCAGGAAGTGGACAAAATCAGCATGGATCTTAATAACAACATTGCTTTCGTTTATTTTAAGCGAAACTCGGCAATTGACTTTAACTTGCTTGCTGAGCGTGTTCGCAATTCCGGGTTCTCGGTGAGGCATATCAGTTTTACGCTGAGCAAACCGGTTACGATAAATCAGACAGGGATATTTGAAACCGGTAGCCTGACATTTCAATGCATCAATACATCATCATCTGTACTCTCTCCCGGAAGCAGGTTGCGATTAATGGGCAAAGAGTTCATGTCCAAAACCGAATACAAAGAAGTGCAGACCACCTTAAAATCAATTAAAAAACCTTCCGGCCAGGATATATTACTTGTCAATCATGAAGAGTAATGTCCTTCTGATTATTATTTGTCTGAATTATTGCTTTGCCTCCAAAGTATGCAGTCAGGAACTGTATATACACTCCGAGCCTGCCAGCTCTGTACCAAGAGGAGTATTCGGCATTCGCTACAGCATGGAAACCTACCAGGAAGAATACAATCGAAAACACTGGCATGCCTTGCGATTGTATTATGGCATCAGCAACAATTTTTCCATAACAGGTAGCCTTACTGCCTCTAATCATCACCAGAGGGAGTTTCCGGCTAATCCATACGCTTATTTTACCAACCATCATCAGCAAGGCTTCAGCAGAGACTATCCGCTAAACTTTGATGGCGGGCACGTAAACCTGAGGTATCGCCTTTTCTCCCATGACGAACCGAATGGCCATATCCGGATCGCATCCTTTGCCGAAGGCTCATATATCAACTCAGCACATGATGAGGCTGAACCGCATCTTCTTGGAGATAATACAGGATATGGCGGTGGCATCATTGCAACCAAGCTGATAAAAAAGCTGGCGCTGAACGTAACGGCCGGCTTCATGCGTCCGACCACGTATCATCAGAAAAAAGACAATCTAAAGTTCAGATCCGGCAATGCTCGCTATGCTATATTCTCTGCCGGCTATCTGCTTTATCCCAAGGCATATAACAGCTACGACGATTTAAATATTAATCTGTACATGGAAGCTCTCTACAAAGAATATGACGCTGCAACCTTGTATATAAATGAACAATACGAAAACATTGAATTCTTTCCGTATCTCCGCGAAGGACGTTATATGGAACTAAGGCCCGGTCTCCAGTTTATAATGAACTCACGCAACCGACTGGATATCAGCGCAGGTTTTACAGTATACGGAAGGACGTTTATCCGTTATAACCCAACAGTCTACATAAATTATCAACGCTATCTTTTCAAATAAGAAGCGATTGCTTTTAATCAAATATTGACTGAATATCTTCTCTGGTGAGACTTTTTACAAAACTTTCTTCCGTAGTGATAATCTCCTCAGCCAGTTTCTGCTTATTCCGTTGCAGATTGAGAATCTTTTCCTCTACGGTATTTTTTGAGATGAACTTATAGGTAAACACCTGATTTTTCTGGCCTATACGATACGCCCTGTCTACTGCCTGCGCTTCAATAGCAGGATTCCACCATGGATCAAGAATAAACACGTAATCAGCAGCAGTAAGATTAAGCCCGAGTCCTCCGGCTTTTAATGAAATCAGAAAAATCTTAACGCTTTCATCCGTCTGAAAGCGCTCTACCTGCGCCCGCCTGTCCACCGTTGATCCGTCCAGATAAGCATACTGGTAATTTTGTTTCTGGAGATATTCTTTAACCAAAGCAAGGTGCTTTACAAACTGGCTGAAAATTAAAATTTTGTGATTTTCAGAAAGTGCTCTTTCAAGCATATGGATAACATCTTCCATCTTCCCTGAGTCTCCCTCATAATCCGAGTCGGTCAAACGTGGATGGTTAGCAATCTGTCTCAATTTTGTCAGGCCTCTGAAAAGCATGAAACGGGAACCGGAAATACCTTTTTCATCCAGGCTTTCAAGAATAAGATTTCGGTATTCCGATTTCACTTTTTCATATTCTGCTTCCTGCTCTGCAGTCATGGTGCTATACTGAATATTTTCCACTTTCTCAGGAAGCTCCGTTGCCACCTGTTTTTTATGCCTGCGCAAAATGAACGGTTTAATTATCGCGTGAAGCTTTTTTGATTTTACTTCATCCTGCTTCTTTTCTATCGGATATAAGAACTCATTCTTGAAAAAGTTGGCTTCGCCCAGCAGGCCCGGATTCACAAAGTTCATTTGAGACCATATATCCATTATGCTGTTTTCGACAGGAGTACCTGTCAGCACCAGCTTATATTTTGATTTTAAGCTATTAACAGCTCTGGCTATATTCGAATCAGGATTTTTGATTGCCTGCGATTCATCCAGTATTATATAATTGAAATAATATTCCTGCAACAAGTCAACATCTCTTCGAATAGTTCCATAGGAAGTAAGTATCACATCATAGTTTTCGAAGCGGGCTACATTTTTTTCCCGATTGATACCGCTATAATTAAACACTCTCAGCCCCGGGGTAAACTTCCGGGCTTCCATCTCCCAGTTGTACAGCAGACTGGTAGGCATAATAAGCAAGGTCGCCGCCTGTGCTCCCGCCTGCTTATGATATTGCAGCATGGCTAGTGTCTGCACAGTCTTTCCAAGACCCATATCATCGGCAAGGCATCCCCCGAAGTTGTATTTGTTAAGAAACAGCATCCAGTTATAACCGGCTTTCTGATATGGACGAAGAGTCCCGCTAAAGCCTTCAGGCAGCGGCATATCTTCTATTTCCTCAAAGTTTCTGAGCTGTTCCAGCTTTTCAGTAAAGTTGAAATAGGCGAAATTGTTCTGATGCAGTTCCTGTACCAGCGCCAAATGATGCTTTTTCAATAGAAGTCCGCTATCTCCTCCGTTTTCCATAAAAGCAAACAGTTCACTATACTGAGCGAACCAATACTCCGGGATTACCGCGATTTCACCGTTGGGGAGCGTAAATTCTTTCTTTTTAGCCAATATATACTTTCTCAGCTGCACAAAAGGAATCTCAAATTCTCCAAAATGCACGGTAGCATACACATCAAACCAGTCCTTTCCTTCATTAACCTCTAAGCGGATAGTTGACTCCCCGACAAAATATTTCTTCTGATCGCGGGTATTCTGACGAAGTTGTATGCCCAGCGCTTCGATCACCTGCTTATTCTGAGCCAGCCAGGAAAACGCCAGCGATTTTTCAATTACCTTTTTTCCGTTTTTTAGCTCAAGACCGATTGCTTTAAGATCATTTTTGATCTTTTTTTCCCATTCCAGTGACCGCTTTACCTTGTGAAACACATAAGAATCAGCCGTTTTTTCCATCTTAACAAACGATGGAGCCAGGGTCTCACTACTGAAAATATGCTTGCCGTATTGGTAAGCAAGGCTGAAAACCAGTTTACCTTCGTCCTCCTCCAGCACAGCAGTGTCATTCTCCTGGTCAAACAAGCCGGCATTCTGTGCCGACGCCAGTTCTGTAAAAGTCAGAACCGGGACAGGATTTGCCCTTTCGGAATTGATTGAAAAACCACGCGCAAATACATCAAAATTGGCAATCAGAGGCGTAACAAACTTTTCAAAATAGGTTTGTTCCATCTTTCGGGGTACAACAATAAACTTCTTATTGAGAAACGGTCTGATCTTATTTCCGTCTACATCTTTTTCAAAAGTATATAACTTGTCTCCCAGTAATAACCATGCCGGAGAGTTGGAGATGATAATCGCGCTTTTATACTGAAAGTCAAGCTTCTCTCCATTGTATTTAATCGTCGGGAAATAATGGGTATTATCTTCATTACGCACAAAGTGAAAAAGGACTGTGGCCTTTTTATCAGTGATATAAACCTGTTTCCAGGTGGGTTCTCCATCACTCCCCATTTCGAAGATGAGCTTATTGGCCAGTAACGAAAAGATGTCCGTCTTTTTGGATTCTATATAGGTGGCTATTGTTTCCTGCAGAATTTTATCACCTTTGTCCTTGTCGTATACTTTCAGAAAAAACTCACTGGCGCTTATTTTCTTATTATAAAATTTCTTAACAATAGAATCCTGGCTGATTGAATCAATCAGCTTAATCAACCTATAATCTTTTTCATCCAGTCCATCCTCAAACTCCTTACAGTTTTTTGAGCTGATGCTCTGATGTTTCAACGTAAGTCTTCCGTTGGCATCCACCTGAACAGCAAATGCTTCGAAGAGATATCCCAGATACTCATGTTGAAATAATGAATATATGATTTGGAAAGGCTCTGAGGTTAGTACATTCATTTTTTTCGCAAAAACAAGCGTACAATTTAACAGATTTTCAGTCAATATCCTGATGATTGTTGAAAAAAGAAGGAACTCTGTGGATAACCTCTGCGCCAGACCTAGCAAAGCCTGTTAAATATCAAAGATTTTCCCGAACACTAACTTTTGAAGCTTGTAAGGCAGGTCTGTATGAAAGAAGAATTGTCAATATCACAATGATAAGCCCTGTATACAGAAAATCAAGGCCGTTCATACGAACCGGATAGGCGTCAACAACGGACGTCTCCATACCCATTGAGACAAGGCCAAACTGCTGCTGCAATGTACAGACTATAAAGCCAAGAAAAAGCCCGGCAAAGGCCCCTGTCAACGCAATCATCAGCCCTTCGGTAAGAAAAATATTTCTAATCATTGATCGCCCCGCCCCCAGCGAAAGCATAATTGCCACATCTTTCTTTTTTTCGATACTCAGCATCGTCAGTGAAAAAAAGATATTAACCGAAGCAATCAGCAGAAGAAATGTAAAAATTATAAAAACAAACAGCTTCTCGATCTTGATAGCTCTCAACAGGCTGGCATGCTGCTCATCCGAATCCTGAATAAGGAATCCTTCTCCGAGTATTTTTTTCAGCTGTTTTTTTACCTCACTTACCTTAAATCCTTTTTTGGTTTTTATTTCCAGTGCATTAATCTTTCCCTGAAGACTAAAAAGCTCTTCTGCAAATGACAGCGGGGTAAACACATAATTGTCATCGTATTGCTTTTCGATAGCAAATACGGCGCTGACCGGAATAAATTTTGAGATCAGCATATCACTGGCTGTCGGATTGAGTACTTTCCGGTTATTAGGAAAACTTATTTTGAGCGGATAGAAATCATTATTCAGGCCTACATTAAGGCTATATTGTATTCCCCGTCCTATAACAGCATACGGCCGCCTGCCTCTGTTAAGTACGAATTCGCCTTCTACAATGGCGGAGTCCATACGCCCCTGCCTGACAAAATTGTCAGAAACTCCTTTTACCTTAACAACCCGGCGATCATCCCGATGCTCGATGAGCGCATTTTCTTCCAATACCTCACTTACAATATCTATTCCCTCAAGCGAGTATATCTTCTCCAGCATTGCCGGATCATTATCAAATGCCCGACCACTCACCAGCGCCACTTTAATCTCCGGATCAAATGTGCTGTACAATGTTCTGATTAATCCTTCGAGTCCGTTGAAAACAGAAAGCACTATCACAAGGGCAGCCGTCCCCAACGCAACTACCAGCATGGAAAGAATCGAAATTATATTAATAAAATTTTTCTTCTTCCCGGAAAAAAAGTATCGCCTCGCTATAAAAAATGGGACATTCAATGATTTGTATTCCTTCTATCGATTATGTTACTATTCCAACTTTTAATCTTCCGGATTTTGTTCCGAAGAATCCTCACCCCTTGCTGGTTTGCTGATCTTATTAAACAGATTTTCCATTTTAGCAGCGTGATCAAGTGACTCATCCAGATAAAACTCGATCTCGGGAATTATACGAACCTGGGAGCGGATTTTCGAGCCAAGTATTCCCCTGATTTTGCTTTTTACTTCTTTTACCTTCTTTAGCTCCTCTTTCTTGTCAGAGACCATCAGAAAGCTGAGAAATACCTTGGCAAAGCCCAGATCCGGACTCACTTTTACATCGGTAACAGTTATGAAAACATTCCCAAACATACTTTTTGCATCCTGCTGGAAGATTGCCGCCAGTTCCTTCTGCAATAATTTAGAATATTTCTGCTGCCTCTGAGATTCCATTGTAATTTATTTAATTGATATATTTACCCAAACTTATAGAAAAAGTACTGGTTTAAAACTATACCAAATATAAAAGAAAGGTTATTGTTTTGGTGAATTTTTTCAAATATACAGATCCTTTAAGGATTATCTCTCTCTTGTTCATATTGCTTATTCTCAGAATCCCCTTTTATCTGACAGATATCCCTGTTACTTATCAGGAACTGGAATGGATGCTGATCGGAGAAAAGCTTTCGGCAGGATTCACGCTTTACAAAGATGTCTGGACCAATCTGGAGCCGCTTTCCGGCACGGTGTATTCCTTCCTGACCGGCATATTTGGAAAATCACTATCCGCTCTCAGAATATCAGGCACTATTCTCGTCTATCTCCAGGCTGTTTTTTTCAACTACATGTGCAACCGTATGGCATTATACAATGAAAAATCCAGCTTTCCGGGACTTTTCTACATACTCTTTTCATGTCTCTTTATAGACTTTTACTCTTTACCGCCTGTATTACTATCCCTTACCTTTATTCTGCCGGCCATTTACCTGACAATTATTCAAGTCAAATTTAAAACCAGCGATGAAGGGCTTTTATACCTGGGTGTCCTCATAGCCGTGTCAAGTCTGTTTTATTTTCCCAATATGATTCTCTTTCCCTTTTTTCTGTTTGTTCTTCTTTTATTTACATCTCTGTCCTTTCGGAAAATATTGCTGACCTCAACCGGCTTTCTGCTTCCTCTGTCAGTATTATCATTATATCATCTGTTTTCCGATAGCTTTGAAGAATTGAATCATAACCTGTTTCTTTCATTCTTTGCTCTCCCGGTAACCACCTACTCTTCATACACAGTCTTCCTGATTGTTGCAGCACTGCCATTACTTCTGTTGTTTATAGCATTTGTCGTTCTCAACAACCGGTCCGGATATATTAATTTTCAATTCAATGGTATCAAATCCATGTTGATTCTACTGGTCGGCGGAACCTGCACAATCCTTATCAGCAGAACTATTTCTCCTTCTCAGCTATATATTCTGGTACCGATATTCGCTTTTTTCAGTGCGCACATATTTCTTCTGGCCACTGGCAAAATTCTTCCCAAATTATTTTTCTGGTTTACCATATTGTGCATACCGGCTCTCAATGGGGTCTTTCTAAACAACTATTCATCCGAACTCCGGGAAAGTTTATACGTGGGGCCGGTTCCGGCAGAATATGAGGCTGTCATCACAGGGAAAAAAATACTGGTAGTTGGTCACGATCCCGGACTTTATCTTAACTCAAGCCTGGCAACGCCTTATTACAACTGGTCCCTGGCAGAAAGGCACTTTGGTGACTTTGGCAACATGAAGCATCTTTCTGCTCTGTATCTCAATTTTAAAAAGGATCTTCCCTACGTAATTATTGATCGCGAAAATAAGATGGAAAAAATTTTCTTTCACATTCCGATTCTGGAAAAAGAATATCAAAAATCCGGCAAGGAGCCAATATATATTCTAAAAGAAAAATAGCCGTTCTTTTATGAACAGGCTATTTTGTTAACTCTTTTTTCGTGCCTGCCACCTTCAAAATCAGTCTCAAGAAACGCTTTAACACAGGCTCTTGCCACTTCCTCTGAAATAAATCTGGCTGGAAGACACAGAACATTTGCATTATTATGCTGACGGGAAAGCTCTGCCAGTTCGGAGTTCCAGCACAAAGCAGCCCTGACTCCCTGATGTTTATTGGCAGCCATTGCTACGCCGTTTCCACTGCCACAGATTAAAATCCCCATATCAACAGTTTTCTTTTCTACTGCCTCTGCCAGAGGATGAGCAAAGTCAGGATAGTCAACCGAATCACATGAATATGGTCCCATATCAACCACTTCCGCTGACAATTCTTTTAAAAACCCGGTCAGCATCGTTTTATAATCAAAACCAGCATGGTCCCCGCCTATAGCGATCTTCATAAATTCTTTATTTTAATACGTTTGGGTAATTATTGATTTTTTCGATAGCAGTCTCCTGCTCCCGACGCTTATTCATTATTGCCGAAATAAAAATACTCATTTCGTATAGTAAATAAAGCGGGATACCAACCAGCAACTGGCTTAAGACATCGGGTGAAGGAGTAATTATTGCAGCAATAATCATTAGCACGACTATCGAGTGTTTTCTGTATTTTCGCATGAAAGCAGGAGTCATTACCCCTATCTTGCTAAGCACCATAACCACAACAGGGAGCTGAAACATGAGTCCGCCGGCCAATACAATCATACATAAAGTCCCGACATAGGAAGTTATATCAAATTCGTTAACGATAGACTCGTCCAGTGTATAGTTTGCCAGAAAGTTAATGGACATAGGAGCGATAACAAAATATCCAAAAAGTGTTCCTATCGCAAAAAGTGCTGTGACAAACAATACCGTACCCTGTGCCCCCTGTCTCTCATTGAGATACAGCCCTGGTTTAATAAAACGCCATATTTCCCAAAACAAATAAGGGAATCCGATAATAAAGCCGATGGTAAAAGAGGCGACAAAATGCATGGTAAACTGCCCGGAAAGCAGCCGGCTCTGCAGAGCAAAGTTTAGCTGATCGACGCATGTAACGCTGCTAAGCTTGCATAAAACTTTGTAGGTCCAGAAATCTGCCTGAGCGGGAGCCAGAATTACATTCTTGAAGATAAACTTCATGTTGACAAAGGCGAGTATCATACAAATGAAAACTGCCACTATGCCTCGGAGCAGATGCCAGCGCAACTCCTCAAGGTGGTCCATAAAGGCCATTTCTTTACCACCGCTATCCTGCATCATGAATTAGTATTTATAGTCAGCAGGCAAAACGAAAAATTTGCCTGCTGATTGTTTTAAATGCGGACATTTTATAGCAAAAACTATTTTGTCCGTAGAGTATCCTTTTAGTACAGCGGAAACTGTTTCATCCAGCTGTTTACCTCAGCCTTCAGTTCATCCAATTTAACTTCATTGGCATGATTTATAAGGGCAAGATCGATTAGCTCAACAATTCTGGCCATATCATCTTCTTTCATTCCTCTTGTTGTTACGGCCGCAGTACCTACTCTCATACCAGAAGTAACAAACGGAGAACGATCATCAAAAGGAACCATATTCTTATTGATGGTAATATCCGCTTTAATGAGCGTATTTTCGGCCAGTTTTCCGGTAATCTCACCTTTGTTTCTGAGATCAATCAGCATCAGATGGTTATCAGTACCTCCGGAAATAATGTTATATCCTTTGTTTACAAAAGCCTGTGCCATGGCAGCCGCATTCTTTTTAACCTGAACAGCATACTCCTTATACTCATCTGACAATGCCTCGTTAAAAGCAACAGCCTTTGCCGCGATCACGTGCTCCAGCGGCCCACCCTGAGTACCAGGGAATACAGCCATATCAAGCAGACTTGACATACTTCTGGTTTCTCCTTTGGGTGTCTTATGCCCGAAAGGATTATCAAAATCCTGCCCCATCATAATTACTCCACCTCTCGGTCCTCTCAATGTTTTGTGAGTAGTAGTTGTTACAATATGACAGTGAGGTATCGGATCATTCAATAATCCTTTTGCTATAAGGCCGGCAGGATGGGAAATATCAGCCATCAGCAGAGCACCTATACTGTCAGCTACTTCTCTTAGTGTTTTGTAGTCCCAGTCTCTTGAGTAAGCAGAAGCTCCGCAGATAATTAATTTCGGCTTTTCTTTTTTTGCAATATCAACGACCTTATTAAAGTCAATGATTCCGGTTTCTTTCTCCACTCCATAAAAAACAGGGCGGTACAACTTTCCGGAAAAATTAACAGGAGAACCATGCGTCAGGTGTCCGCCGTGAGAAAGATCAAATCCCAGAATAGTATCACCCGGGTTAAGACATGCAAGCATTACCGCAGCATTTGCCTGTGCTCCGGAATGCGGCTGCACATTTGCCCAGGCTGCTCCAAACAACTCCTTCAAACGTTCAATAGCCAGACTCTCTGATTCATCTACTATCTCGCATCCCCCATAATATCGCTTTCCGGGTAATCCTTCTGCATACTTATTGGTTAGAACACTTCCCATAGCTTCCATTACCTGCATAGAGGTAAAGTTTTCAGAGGCAATTAATTCAAGTCCCTCCTCCTGTCTCTTCCGCTCTCTTGCGATGATATCAAAGATTTTCGTATCTCTGGCCATTGATTTAGTTTTAATTTCCATTTGGTAGGATAAATTTTCAACTCCAAAAATACTTTAAGTTAAAATAGGAACAAAATTATGTACGGAGTTTGGAATTCCATATTTGAAAATTGCACAAAGCAAAATAATCCTCATCAAAACAATAAAAGATATATGGAAATTCAGTTGACATACTCTGAAACTGTGCTTAAATTTATATCAGGGTTGGGTTTCAAATGAAAAATCAATAGAACATCAAAAACCGGTCACAACTGGTTTGAAGAGCAGGCCGCACCCTTACGGGCCTCGTCATATGACAGGTTAACAGCGGAAGGTCGACAAATCAGGGCGACTTAATCCTGATAAAAGCGGATTTTTCGCTCCCAGCCCTTTTTTACTCCTTCTCTCTTCTTTTGTATAGCATAAAAAAGGGGCTTACGCCCCCGATTAAATGATATCCTTGTTTGATGCTAGTTCTGACCTTTCAATTGCATAGTCTTTGATTTGACAGCACCTGGCGAGTTAATATTATTTTCTCTGATCCAACGCTTCAGTATTCCTGCTTCCGACTCCTGTAATGTCTCAATCGCCTTCCTGTACTCTTTTTTAAATAACTTACGGTCAAAACTAACTTTTTGCAAAATCACCTTGTAGTAGTCTAAAAAGGATGTCTTCATACAGTCAAAAGTTTAAGTTGAATGATTAAAAGTTTCAGCCGCGCCAATCAAAATCTACCCTGGTTTAAAGACTTTCGGTTAACGTTTCTCTCCTGTCTTTGCAAATGATTTTTGATAATAGAAGATTATAGTTTTAAATAATCCAGGTATTGAACCTTTCTTTTGATCAGACACTCTTCACTAATTTAACCCATTTAGAAGTAACTTATTATACGTACTTATACCGAAAAAGTAAACACAATGGTTATCATTCAAAGAAACAGCACAATACAAGATGCTAAAATTTAAAATTCATTTCTGCTTAGTTTGGCGAATATAGAGTATTTCCTGTTTTTATATCCATGCCACACAACAGCAGCCATCATCAGAAAAGATACAATAATGCTTAAATACGCAACAAAGGGGTGCTTTTCCCATTGCTTAACCGCAATACCTGCAATTGTCCAGGCCCCTACAATCGCCGTTTCGCGCATGTTTCTCTTAAAAATCAGGGATATATAAACAGCTCCGGTTACCAGTATGAGCACTATAGCCCACCATTCCGGACCTATTGGCCCGCCATTCCAGCCCTGACGCTCAAGAAATGCTACAATCATTACAAACATAGAAATAATTATAAGACCCAAATACGTACCAAGCGGCCACCACACAAAGAAAACAATCCGGGGCGGAGCGTCCCAGCATTCCATATTGAACAAGACCACCTGCCTTAGCAAAGACATAAGAAGAAAAAACATAAAAATGACAGAAAGCCCCACCATTTGATGAATCCAGGCATAAATCCACAATGAATTGGCGACATTCGTAATGGTAAGCCAAATACCAGTAATTTCACCACCATTCCTGCCTGTAAGCGTTTCAAACCATTGAAAAGAAAGCAATGCAACCATACCAAGATAAATCAGCCCCCATATAAAAAACACATAATCAGCCGGATAATACAGACCGTAATATGTAGCACTGACATCTTCTACTCTAACTCCATTAAACCGCGCTATTGCCGCCCAGTAGTTAAAAAAAATGGTCAAAACCAAAGTCAGGGTGTTGAGAGCCGGGATAAATAGCTTTTGCATATATGTCACCTATGTATTATCCAAGGTAACATTCAGAATAAACTTATTGTTTTGGGTTACCAGTTAAAGAATAAATTCAATCCCAGGCTGATCAGCTGCATAATATTATCGCTGCCTGATAAGCAGAAAGAGACTGCTTATCAGGCAGCCTCTCCATATATTAACTATAACCAAACCTGCCGGCTTGCGTTCTCTATCTCTTCATAACCTTTATGATCCGGGCCTCTTCATATAATCTGACGAAGTATATGCCTGCCGGGAAATGCTCCGTGCTGATTTCTGCATACTCCGGATATTGTCCGAAAAACCATTCCCGTCCATATGAGTCTGTTATTTGTATGCCACCAGGCCTGGTCTGATTTATTTTAAGCCTTTCTTTAAATGGATTGGGTGAAACTCTTATTTTCTGATAATTATCTTCAAAAACCGTAGTCACCACATCCGATCCCAGAATCCGGATATTATCTATTCCGATTTCCTCATTGTCTGCATCATTGGTAAAAACAATCTTCAGAATAACTTCTTCCGCAGACACAACCGGAAAAGAGAATTCCTGAAAGTTTGTCTTAAGATAGGTACTGTCTCCGACTCCGTCAAAATCACTATCTAACCGAAGCGGTTCATTAAAAGCGTCTCCGTTATACTCAAAAGCAAATTTAAGTCCCCGTTCAAAAGAGCTACCTCCATCAACACTATAATAAACAACCAGCGAATCGCCCCGGTCAAAGCCGCTTGCTCCATTAGCTACAGCCTCATTTCCGACAGCAACCATAATTCTTACTTCAAGTCCGGAATACCCGGCAGTCTGGATCGGACCCAACTGCAAATATTGCTCCTTTATACCAAGATGATCAACATCTTCAGAAGCCCAGAATAAATTCCCATCATAACCGGAATATGGCAACGTGGTATTGGATATATTGGCCCCGTCTGTCCAGGAAAAGTGATCATTGGGAGAACTTCGGAACTTTGATGAATAAGTACCGGAAAAATTAAGGGTATCCTCAAAAGATTCCTGATAGATCAGTTCGTTTTGTGCAAATCCGACATGGACTAACGAGAATGCCACAAATGTGGCAAGCATTTTTTTCATAGCTGCTAAAAAAATTAAGGTTATAAAAAATAATCACGCAAAAGTAAGAATTAAAGACACAAATCAAAAAAATGAAAGGTCCTGATCCATTGACAGAAACGTATCAGAACTCAAAAAATTCTTCATCATTAAGCGCAGGCTCTTTTTTTGTAATTTCAGAAACCTGCTTCCCCTTAAGCAAACTCCCAATCTCCTCCTTTTCTTTCTTCAGATCTTCCCGAATCTTTTGCCCGGTTCTTCTGGTATCATACGAAACCTTGAAATTATCACCGGGACCTTTGATCGTAAGATGAAGCAGTGTGTTTCCTCTATGATCATTTTCTATGGCACCAAAAGCTTCGTCTTTATCCTTTTTCCTGAAATTTTTCAAAGGTACAGTAAGCTTATAATCCAGATAATTGTCAAACGTATGCGTACCATAAACAGTAATATGGGATACATTGGAGCTAATTTGCATCTCAGGGATATAGATACTGTTATCCTTCACAATCAGCTCGTTTGTCAGTTCAGAGAACCGCACATTATACAGGTCCCTCTCATCAACAAATAAGCTTAATTTTTGCATCGGACTAAATCCGATTAGCTCTCCGTTACTAATCTTCAGGGAAATTTTGCCAACCAACCCCGTATAATCTACATTATTTTCCTGATCCAGCGGTATAATAAGGTCAACAGACGAGCCAAGAGTTCCACGAAGATTTGTCTGGGTAATAAAACTTTGATCAAAATCGTCAAAAACATAAAAGAGCTTACGCACATCAATATTATCGGCAGAAACCAGCATTTTGACAACTGGCTTTTCTGTCATTGTATAAGCAATATCTCCACCCAGGGTTCCTTCGCCAAATTTCACTGAAAAATCATTAAGAATAGCAGCATCCTGTCTGAGAACCAGCTTTGCTTTCATATTGGCTACCGACAGTTTATTGTAAATCAGACTATCAATCTTCAGATCCAGATTTACAGAAAGACGTTCTTGGGTTTTTAAAGGCATTTCACCCGATACATTATCCATGCGGGAAGTTGAATCAGTGATTATAAAATCATTGATATTCAGTTTCGAGCTTTTAAGAGATGCATTTACCTGCAAAACTTCTTCATCAAATAATACCCTGGGAATCAGATTTCGGAAATATCCGTTTAATAAAAAATCGCTGCCGTTGATTTTTCCTTTAAAATCATTTACTGCTACATCATTTCGATTAAACAGCAGATTTCCGCTAAAGTCATTAAGCCTGTAAGCAAGATCCCTGAATAAAAAAGACGCATTTGATATTTTCGTTTCTCCGGAAGTAATTATTTTCTCGGGAAATTTCTTCAAATCATCCGGACGCCCCATGAAATAAAAATCCGTATGTATTGTCCCGCTAGCCTGTTCAAGAGTACTTATCGGATAAAACCTGATAAATGAAGCAAGATCAATGGTGCCATTACAGGAGACTTCATATAACGGATCTTCAAAATCTGTCATGACAAAGTAACCTTTTACAGGCATATCCTGAAAAACAGCATTGAATTTACTAATCCGCAACTCAGAAGTTTCCGCTTTTCGTCCGTCTCCATTAGTAAAAGATCCCGTTAAGTTCGCCTGCCGTATTTCTCCTTTATATTCTGCATTACGAATTCTGGCATTTTCAAAACCAAAATCTACTGTAATAAGAGGATTATTTCGTGAGGATAGTTCCCCTTTTATGGATCCGTTAAAATAAACATTGCCTTCGCTCTGATAACTCGCCAGATGGCTTGTTACAGACGCAGGAAGCACCGAAATCAATGTCTGGATCTTTCCCTTATCTCCCTGAAAACTCAAATCTATCAGGCTCTTGTCCATAAAATTTAAACTACCGGCAAGGTGAAATCCCGAATTTGATATAATAAGATCAGAGGGCATTATTTCCAGATTCTTATTCTTAAAAGAATACGTTTGCTTACTTCTGATGCTTACTGGTTTTTCTCTGAAATAAGACTGACCTGCAATTACGATATCGTAAATATGCAGATCTCCGTTCAGGCCGATTTCCAGCAAATCCGATTGCTGGCTAAGCCTGGCTTCTGCATGTTTTTGCAAAACACTATAATACTGCATCCCCGGATCATATCGAAAGTTCACAAGAACATCTCTTAATTCAATCTTTTTGAGAGCAAAGCTCATGGATACATCAGAAGAAGTGTCATCCTGTGTTTTCAGTATAGAATAATTACCACGCCCCTCACGATCAATCGTTACATTGACAACTGCTCTTTCAAGTATGATTTGTTCTATCTCATATTTCTTCTGCAGCAAATCCAATGGATTAAAAGCAAGATAAAGTGTCTGGGCAATGGCCAGATGTCCGTTTGAAAACCCTTCTGGTTCTTTTATCCGGACATCACTAAACGACAAAGAAAGGTAAGGAAAGTGCTCAAGCATGCTGAGCTCCATTTTATTAACTTCAACATCTGCTGCCAGATAATTATTCATTTCCGCAACAAGCAGATTCATTATTTTTCCGCGATAGAAGTACGCAATGCCGGCAGTAATCACCAAAAGTGTACCGGCCGCAATACAAACAGCCACTATTATATTTCGGATACTGCGGAATGTTTTCAATTGCAGATTTTATTTTAAGCTATAAAATTACGAGGAATAACAATACCCACTTCAAAAGCAAAACGCAAAATCATACACGATATGCATATTCCTTTTGGTTTTCCTCAATCCGGTCCTTATTTTTCAAATCAACTAGTTTTTACGCAAACAATCATTTTTTTGATTATTTATTTCTCGGGGTTTTTATTATCCCAAAGCAGACGCTCCGTATCTTCGGGAGAAGCTGCCTCTATTTCTCTGAGCTTTCTCTCGATTGCCCTCGTTCTCACTCCCAGTACCTGCTCAAGCTGCCCGGAAGCTGTATCAATATTGCCCTTGGCCTTCTGGAGCATCGCGGCAAAATTTGCAAATTCTGCTTTAACAGCAGCGAGAACCTGCCAGACCTCACCGCTCCTTTTCTGAATCGCCAGCGTCCGGAAGCCCAGATGAAAACTGTTAAGCATCGCTGCAAGAGTGGTAGGTCCGGTTATTATTATTTTCATCTCACGCTGCAGCAATTCAATCAAGCTCGTTTTTCGCACCACCTCTGCATACAACCCTTCAACAGGCAGGAACATCACGGCAAAATCTGTTGTATGAGGCGGATCTATATATTTGTCCCGAATATCACGGGCTGATTTTCTGATAACCTGTTCCAGCTGCTTCCCTGCAATCTCAATGTGGGCCGGATCACCTGTATCATATGCTTCCTGCAGTTTACTATATACGTCCAAAGGAAACTTCGAGTCAATGGGCAGAAAAACTTCACCTTCCTGATCGCTTCTTCCCGGAAATCGTATCGCAAATTCGACTGCATCTGCAGAGCCACTCTTTGTCCTTACATTTTCCGCATATTGAACCGGAGATAAAATCTGTTCCAGCAGACTTTTTAGCTGGATCTCACCCAGAATTCCTCTCGTACGTACATTTGACAATACCTTCTTGAGCCCTCCGACATCCTGAGCCAGTAGCTGCATTTCTCCAAGACCTTTCTGGACACTCTCCAATTGCCGGTTTACAATTTCAAAAGACTGACCGATTCGTTCATTAAGCGTCTTCTGCAGCTTCTCATCTACCGTGATCCTCATTGCCTCCAGTTTTCCCTCGGTAGATTGAACAAGATCCTGCATACGTTGCTCCAGACGCATAAACTTTTCGCGCTGCAGCTCATTAAACGAATGCACATTTCGATCAAAAACATCCTGGAATCCCGAAAAAATCCGCTCCAGTTTTTCCTGCATTCCGGAGATACTTTGCTGATTCTGAACAGACATCGATCTCAAAGCTTCTGTAAGCTCCTGCCGAAACTCCAAAACTGACAACCTCAGCTCCTCGCGATTTGATTTGCTCATGGACATTGCTTCCTCCCTGTTGACCCTGAGCTCCTCCCGTACAGATTCATTTATTCTGAAGACATGCGCTTCCAGCACATTCAATCGGGAAATAATCTTTCCCGCTCCGGTTTTGCTGATTCTGAACAATACCACCACCAGAATCACCAGATTAACCAGACACAGGATGTAAAGACCTGCCGCTAAAAACCCAACCATTTTGTATATGTTTTATTTACAGAATTATTCTATACAACAAGAGACTTTATCAGTTACGGTAAATAGTGTTCCTGTTTAAGAAGATCTTGAAAAAGAAACACATATATTCATAACGAAGAATAGCTTCTGCATTTGCTTTACCCTCTCTCATCTCAAGGGCAATCCGCTGAAAATGACCGGAGTGTTGCTCTTTTTTCATTCCTGATGTTCCAAATAGGAGGTCTACTTTGTTGATAATAGCATCATTACTGAAAAAAGCTCCTTTAACCCATTCATCCGAAAAAGGAAATGAGAACAAACGAAAATCCGAGTTTATCAGATTAGTAACGGCATCAATACTACTCAGCGTCTGCCTTATCTGATCTCCCAGATCCAGATTCCAGTACTCAGGATGATCAATGCTATGTCCCCCGAAGTCAAATCCAATTTTTGTCAATGACTTAATATCTTCGGAAGTCATATAAGGCCTTTCAGTTTCCAGATAGTCCCTGAAGCTCACTCCAAGATGCCCGGCAACTATATCAAGGAATGCTCTCTCATGATAGGAAATACCAAGAAGAGTTCTTTTTATATCTTCTTTGTAGCCATGTTCCCGGAATAACCTGGTCAGATTCCGCCAGTCAACTTTTTTTTGCTGGATTTCCTCTACCAGCAGACTTGCTTTATATCTGAAAAAAAGATCCTTATTATCTATAAATCCGGAATTAAGAAAATTGACTGCCGGAATGCCTTTTTTCAAAAGTATCGGAACAATCACTTCCTTAAACTCTTTAAGTCCATCGTCAAAAGTCAGAAGAAAGGAATTATAATCAGGGCTTTTTCCCTGCACATGTTGCTGCCTGAATTCGGAAAGTGAAACCGGTTTATAGTGCTTTAGCAGAAAATCAAGATCTTTTTCGAACTCTCTTTCACTCTTATAAGGATACAAGTGAACAACATGAGGCACACGCTCATTGGCAACCAGATGATAAAAGGGGAAAATAATCTTGTAATTATTAAAGGACTGTAAGGTGCGAAACGGGAACAACCCGGATAGCATAACTATACAATCTCTGAATAAACCTGCCATGATGCGAGAATTGATATTTTTAGTCCGGCGAATCTCCGCAAGATAAAAAATGTACCTTGAATACTCACATACCAGTTATGTTGAAATGTATAATTTACTCAATTAGAAGGATAGTCGATCATAGTAAGATCTGTAATTACAACTACAGCGTTAACACTATCGTCCTCAAAGGTAACCGGTGTCGCCGCCACTTTTATTGTTTTGTTTTGCTCATTGCCCGGTTTTTTTACAATTATAAGAGCCTCATTCGCCTCACCTTCCTGTAGTGCTTTGTATATAGGCAGTTCCTTGTACTTATACAGATCATCCTTATCCGTTCTGTATAAATGATAATGCTCCGGAATCTCTTTCCATTCAATATCCTTTTCTATCTTCCCGAGAATATCAGAAGCTTTTTTATTAACAATAAATGGCTTACCTTTTTCATCGACCACAATAATTCCTTCTTCAATCGACATAAGAATAGCTCTGAGTTTTCTGGCATTCTCCTTTATCTCTTTCTGTATCTTTCTTCTTTCCGTTACATCTCTGAAAACTGCCACTGCCTGTGAGGATGCCCCATTAACAACAATGGGCATAGCTGAAACACTAAGATGCTTTGGAGCATCCCATTCCGGATTTTTAATCAGAAGCTCATAATCAAAAACCTTTTCTCCATTCAGCGCCCTGATCAGGGGCCATTCCTCAGAAGGTAATACATTTTCCCCTTCAACATCATATATGTAATTATCTTGGCTGCCAATATTCTGGATTTCTGTAATATCAACCTGCAGTATATCCCTTGCAACTTTATTGTACAGCAGGTTTTTTCCTTCCTTATCAGCCACCAGTACACCTTCTGCAAGGTTATCCAGAATGGAGTTTAACCATGCCTTTTTCTCTTTTATTTCTTTTTCATTCTCCTTCAGCATTGTAATCTCAACACTCACACTGCATACTGCATATATCTTATTGTCCATGTCCCTCAATGGAAACGTTTCATTCCAGAAATAACGTTCTCTGTCCTTAAAGGACAGCGTAAACTCCTTTGTCTGAGATTCTCCGGTTTCAAGTACTTTGTTCCTTTCATTAAACAGCTCTATATACTTTTGTTCGCTAAATACCTCCTCTATTTTCTTGCCAGCCACCTGTTCCTTCGTCAGGTCATGAAATTTCTCAAAGTTTCTGTTGATTGTTTCAAACCTCCGATCCATGTCCATTATATAAATGACAGAAGGAATGTTATCCAGAATAGAGTTCAGTTTCTTCGCATCTTCCTTGACGGTCCGTTCCTCTTCCTTCTTCAACTCTCTCAATCGATACTGAATAGCAGATTGTCTTTTTAGAAAAAACATACTGACGCCATATGAGAAAATGGCAAATATCGCTGTTCCGAACTCCTTTGTAAACCACTCCTTATCTTCTCCATAGAGCTTCGCCCAACCAACAAACAAAGGCATAAAAAATGCGATAAGCCTCATGTTGATCACTTCAAACGGACTCTCTCCGATTAATATAGCCATGTTGCCCCGATTGGGTCGTGCAAATAAAGCTGCCAGATTTAGAAATAGTATACAGAACGCACCTAATATGGACATTGGAAAAAGATTCCCGATACCAATCAGAAACTTAACTCCGTATGCATACCCGTAAAGACATAACAAAGCGATCAGCGTATTGAAGAACAAAAGATTCTCCGAAATTATTATGTACTTATCCAGCAGAATAATTGCAATCCCTACGTTGACAATGACAAATGCCATAACAGCATCCAGCTCATTACGCTGGAAACGCCCCGGCTCTATCAGGTCTTTAGCAAAGAAAATCTGATCAAGAATAAAGGGGAATCCGAAAATCAATGAAAGGATCTTATACAATCCCACAACAATCAATATCAAAGCCAGAAATACTGATATGTTTCTTCTTGTTGCTGAATAGCCTTCATGCTGAATCGCTCCAAAAGAAATAAACGTTATCATCAGCAAAACAGCTGCAAGCGGATTCATTGCAACCGAATTGTCAACAAGGCGCTTAAACAACTCAATATCAAACAGCCACCCTATCAAAGTCACTGTTGGAATCAAACCAACCAGTGTAAGCAAAATCTTTGACATGATGCATAATTCCCTGCTTATACTTTCCTTGCTTTTCATGAATATTGACAGGATTAATCAAATCTTGGCATAGCTGACCACTGATCCAATAACCTCTGTTTTTCTCTCATTGTTTAGTGCAAAGCGGAGTATTGCCATACCTTGCCCGCAGAACAGGAACCGGAATCTGTAATTTCAGTCTTCAGATATTATTCATTTGCCACAATGTGGCCCGGATACATTGAAAATATGTAGTACATTTGTATTATATTTGTCGCCATTATGTGCCTTTGAAACATAGGCTGGTAAAAGCTCTGGATGAAAAACATTCTAAAAAAGTTCTGCATAGCTCTTTTCTCCCTTAAACATTTGGCCCAAATCAGAATAATACTATTGATTCATAAATCTAAAACCAATGAGCAATTCTCCACAATTCCCATATGAAGCAGATATTCCGGAAAATTTAAGGATAAAAAGTCCTGTTACTGTGACTGAATATCTTGTAAATGGTGAATTTCATACCCATAACGGACCATTTCAGCAGGTAAAATCCCCTATTTCGCTTAATACAACGGAAGGTATAAAGGAAAATATCATCGGAAGCTTTCCGCTTCTTTCAAAAAAAGAAGCCCTTATGGCTCTGAATGCCGCAACTGAGGCTTATGACCACGGCAACGGCCTCTGGCCTTCTATGACAGTAACTGAAAGACTCAATGCCATGGAGCGCTTCCTTGAGCAAATGAAGCTCAAAAGACAGAAAGTTACCAATCTTCTGATGTGGGAAACCGCAAAACCTCTTAAAGATTCCGAAAAAGAATTTGACAGAACTGTCGACTATATATATCAGACTATTGCAGAGGTTCGCAAACAGGAAAACAGATCAGCTTTTGAGGTTACCCAGGGAGTAATCGGAAAAATTAAAAAACGGCCTATCGGGGTAGTTTTATGCATGGGACCATTCAATTATCCCTTAAATGAAACATTTACAACCCTTATGCCTGCACTTTTAATGGGCAATACGGTTATTTTTAAGCCGGCCAAAATCGGTGTGCTATTGATAGCCCCTTTGATGGAAGCATTCAAAAACTGTTTCCCCAAAGGAGTAATCAATATTGTATTCGGAAGAGGTCGCGATACCGTAGGGCAAATTATGGAAACAGGCAAGGTTGATGCATTCGCCTTTATAGGAACCAGCAAAAGCGCTAATGAAATAAAGAATAAACATCCCAAACCTAACCGCTTACGGTCAGTCCTGGCCCTTGAAGCAAAAAATCCGGCTGTACTACTTCCTCATTCTGATCTTGACATTGCAGCCAGAGAATGCGTAATGGGGAGCCTGTCATTTAACGGACAGCGCTGTACCGCAATAAAAATCATTTTTGTTCATACCTCAATCGCTGAAAAATTTATCGAGAAATTCACCGGTGCCGTTACCGAGCTGAAAAGGGGTATGCCCTGGGAAAACAATGTATTTCTTACCCCGCTTCCTGAACCTGACAAGCCTGGGTATCTGAAAGAGCTAATTGAGGATGCTGAGAGCAAAGGTGCGAGAGTAATCAATGAGAACGGTGGAAAGCTTACAAATACGTTTTTCGAACCGGCAGTTCTTTATCCGGTTTCTCTGGATATGAGAGTAACACAGGAAGAGCAGTTCGGGCCGGTTATCCCGATTATGCCTTTTGATGATATCAACACCGTACTAGAATACCTTAAAGATTCTGATTATGGTCAGCAATTAAGCCTTTTCGGGAACCAAGCAGAAGAAGTTGGACTTTTAATAGATAAACTGATTAACTATGTCTGCCGGATCAATCTCAACAGCCAGTGTCAGCGTAGTCCGGACAATTTCCCTTTCAACGGACGAAAAGACTCGGCCTATGGTACACTCTCTGTTACAGATGCACTGAATGAATTCTCTATTCCGACGGTTGTTTCTGCCAAAGAATCCGCCAGTGAGAAATTAATTCTTTCAGATATCGTTAATCAGAAAAAATCAAAGTTCCTTGCAAACGAGTTTATCCTCTAAACCATAACTATGGATACTATAATCGAAGTATTTAACTTTATCCTTCATATAGATCGTTATCTGGCTGATTTTTCGAGCCAGTATGGTCTATATTTATACCTGATTCTTTTCCTCATCATTTTTTGTGAGACAGGGCTTGTCTTTACACCATTTCTACCGGGCGATTCATTGCTTTTTGCCGCCGGAGCGCTTGTAGCCAACGAAGCGTCAGGACTATCCATCCTTATTCTGTATGGTCTGCTTGTTGTCGCAGCGATCCTTGGAGATTTTGTTAATTATAACATAGGCAAGCATTTTGGTCTAAGAATAACCCGGATGAAGATTATCAAAGAATCAAGCTTAAAAAGTACTGAAGCTTTTTTTGAGAAGCATGGTACAAAAACAATCTTCATGGCGAGGTTTTTCCCGATTGTAAGAACGCTTGCTCCTTTTATGGCAGGCATGGCCAAGATGCCGACCAAACAGTTTGGAAGCTACAATGTAATAGGAGGATTTACCTGGATCACTGTTTTTCTTTATGCAGGCTATTTCTTTGGAAATATCCCGATCGTGAAGTCAAACTTCTCGTTGGTTGTTGTTATGATCATTGTCCTTTCCATAATTCCGTTGATTATCGAGTTCATAAAGAATAAGAGGCAAAAACCCGCCTGATAAGATTTTGCAAGCAGCCTGGTAACGTATATTATATGCATTTACCAGGCTGTTTTATACTTCATTCGTAATCAATCAAACCATTTTTACTATTCCTTTTTGTTATTCCGGATTTCATTTTCGGAAAACCTAAATTGTTTTTTCGTATATTTAATTCACTTATTGCTCTCATTTGGCAAGTATTTCGAAAGAAATTTCGTTATAAGTCTTATTATTAACCTGTAGTAAATTCAGTGAACCGATGTTTTCAGGAAAAGTATTTAAAGTACTTTTAAGTATCCTGTCTGTCCTGAGTATTATTATTGTTGTAATTCAACAAAATCCCCCTGACAGTCATTATATTTTCAGTTTTCTCTACCTGGCGATTCCGTTCACATGGCTATTCAACATAGTCGCACTAATTATATACAGACGCCTTCGCAGCAGGTTGATACTCGTTCCCGTATTGTTTATGGTTGTTTCCTTGCCCCAATTGCAGGAAACATTTGCTATCAATCTCAAATCCGGCACACCTCAGGATTCCGTATTAAAGGTTGTCAGCTATAATGTAGGAGCCTTCAATTATTTAAGATTCTATAGCATTATGGATACTGTGGCCAGCAAAGAAAGTATTGACTGGCTTGCCAGCAATATTAATGCTGACATCATTTGTCTTCAGGAGTTTTATAATGATGACGGCAATATGGCAGAACAAGCGTTAGAGAGGCTTGATTCCAATGATATCGAGTATTTTTATACTAATCCTATTAAGATCGGGAACCATAACGGCTATTTTGGTCTGATCACTTTTAGCCGCTATCCGATAATTGATGCAGGCCCTCTGATCTTCGGAGATACCGGATTAAACAGAGGCGTCTATACAGATATCAAAATAAATGACGACACGCTGAGGGTAATCAATATTCACCTGAAGTCAATGACTATACGTATTGATAGCGGTGCCACCCTTAAAGACCCGACTTCTATTTTAGCCAATGCGCTGAAAATAAAAAACAAGCTGAAAATGGGCTTTGACAACCGAAACCGGGAAATTGAGATCATTGCTGATTTTATAGATAATTCTCCATATAAGGTTATAATCTGCGGAGACTTCAACGAGACTCCGTACTCATACGTATACCGGCACCTTAGAAAACGTCTGCGTAATGCATTTGAAGATGCCGGGAATGGGTTCGGGTTTACCTACAACAGATTCCCCTACTTTATCCGGATTGACAATCATTTTTATGATCCCTCTCTGGAAGCTGTATACTTTACTGTTCATGACAATAATAAGCATTCCGATCATCTTCCGGTAGAAGCCCATTACAGATTTCCTTAGAAATCACAGTTATTTCCATTCCTTCACGGCTTATTTCCCCCAAAAGCGCTGGACCTGCAAATTATTCTCCTTACCTTTGCAGGGAACAATCCGAAAAACGATTGTTTGAGTTAGTTTCGGAATTTCAAAATAATCCTCATTCATGATAAGTGTAGAAAATGTTACTCTTCGTTATGGGAAAAGAACCCTTTTTGAAGATGTAAACATCAAATTTACTCCAGGTAACTGCTATGGCATCATCGGAGCCAATGGTGCAGGGAAGTCCACCTTTCTGAAAATCCTTTCCGGTGAAATAGAAGCACAATCCGGGAAAGTTCTGATCACCCCAGGTGAACGTCTTGCAGTTTTAAAGCAGAACCACTTCGAGTTTGATGAATTTCAGGTTCTTGAGACAGTCATCATGGGTCACAAAAGACTGTATCAGATAATGAAAGAAAAAGATGCGATTTACCTGAAGCCTGATTTTTCCGAAGAAGATGGAATCAAAGCCTCTGAATTAGAGGCTGAGTTTGCAGAGATCAACGGCTGGGATGCGGAAACCGAAGCTGCCAAGCTACTTAGTGGCCTTGGACTAAAAGAAGACCTTCATTACAGTGTGATGAAAGACCTTGAGGGCAAAGATAAAGTGCGCGTGCTTCTTGCACAGGCTTTATTTGGCAATCCGGACATTCTGTTACTTGACGAACCAACAAACCACCTCGATATTCAGTCTATCCAATGGCTGGAAAATTTTCTCGCTGACTTTAAAAATACCGTTATTGTTGTTTCACACGACCGGCATTTTCTGGATCAGGTATGTACCCACGTCGCAGATATTGATTTTGGCAAGATCAAACTCTTTGCCGGCAATTACAGCTTCTGGTATCATTCAAGTCAGCTTGCACTAAAGCAACGTCAGGATCAGAACAAGAAAGTAGAGGATAAGCGCAAGGAGCTTCAGGAATTTATTTCCCGATTCAGCGCCAATGCCTCCAAATCGAAACAGGCTACATCCAGACAAAAGCTTCTGGATAAGCTTACACTGGAAGATATAACACCTTCCAGCAGAAAATATCCTGCCATTTTCTTCAAACCTGAACGCGAAGCGGGAGACCAGCTCCTTTTAATCGAAGGCCTAAGCAAATCCCATGAAGGCGAAAAGCTTTTTTCCAACCTTGATATACGTATAAACAAGGGAGATAAGGTAGCATTTATAAGCGACAATAGCCTGGCCATATCTGCCCTGTTTGATATCCTCAACAATGAAAGCAAGGCAGACAGCGGAAAGTTTACCTGGGGAATCACCACATCTACAGCCTATTTTCCGGCAGACAACAGCCGCTACTTTGCCAATGATCTCAATCTTGTTGACTGGCTCAGACAATACTCCGAAGAAAAAGATGAAAGCTTCATACGCGGATTCCTTGGAAGAATGCTATTCTCCGGTGAAGAATCGTTAAAAAAAGCCTCCGTTTTGTCTGGTGGTGAAAAAGTACGTTGCATGCTCTCCAAAATGATGATGGCTGCATCAAACGTTCTCGTAATGGACGACCCGACAAATCACCTTGACCTTGAATCAATCACGGCGCTGAACAATGGTCTTAAAGATTTCTCAGGAACCGTTTTGTTCAGTTCACACGATTATGAATTCATTAATACCATTGCAAACCGCATTATAGAACTGTCTCCCAATGGCTTTATAGACAAAACCATGACATATGAAGAATATCTTCAGGATGAAGGAGTCAAATCACTTAAGGAACAATTGGTATAACACTTGATAAAAAGTGGATAATTTTGTTAAATTGACGTTGCATGTGTCTGGACAAACATTTTACTGCATAATCTGTAATATCTCCAGAAGTAATTAACACTGGTAATTCTGTTATGTCCGACTCTTGCATAGTTAATTCGATTTTGAATCTATTTTTTTAATCTGCCAAAATTCGTAATGTCAAACATAGAAAAAGAACGGGTTAAAATAACCCGAAGCAACAGAGGCTGGAAAAAGTGGGGGCCGTATTTATCCGAAAGACAATGGGGGACTGTCAGAGAAGATTATAGCCCGGATGGTTCGGCATGGGAAAACTTCTCGTTCGACATGTCTCGCAGCCGGGCATATCGCTGGGGAGAAGACGGGATTGGAGGCATTTCTGACAATAAAGCATTCCTTTGCATTGCATTAGCAATGTGGAATGAGAAAGATCCTTTTCTGAAAGAACGTCTGTTTGGCTTAACGGGGAACCAGGGAAATCACGGTGAAGATGTGAAGGAAATGTACTATTATCTTGATAGTACACCAACTCATTCATACATGAAGATGCTTTATAAGTATCCTCAAAGGGAGTTCCCTTACAATGAGCTTGTCTACGAAAACAGAATCCGCGGTAAAAATGAACCGGAATACGAAATCATGGATACCGGCGCATTTGATGAAAATCGCTACTTTGACGTATATATTGAATATGCCAAAGCCGATATGGAAGATATCTGTATACGTTATACTGTATGGAACCGCGGGCCGGAGAAAGCCAGAATGCACCTGCTTCCGACCATCTGGTTTAGAAACATGTGGAGCTTTTCCAAAGATAGCTACAGACCCTGTATCCGCGTCGGCGATGAAGGTGAATTATTAATATCGCACAAAGATATTGGCAATTATACCCTGTATTACGAAGGCGACCCCGAATTACTCTTCTGCGAAAACGATACCAATCATCACGCTGTTTATAATCACAATCCCGGACCTGGCTTCTGGAAAGATGGTATCAACGACTATGTCACTTTCGGCAAAAAGTCGGTAAACCCTGAAATGAAAGGTACAAAGTCTGCCTTACGCTATATACTTGATATCGAGCCGGGAAAAAGCAAAGAAGTAGTGCTCAGGTTCAGCAATGAAAAACTAAAAGATCCTCTTACAGATCTTCCGTTTATATTCAGAACCCGGCTCAAAGAAGCCGATACCTTCTACAATGACATTGCTGAAGGTATTGAAGATACCGAGCTCAGAACCATACAACGTCAGGCTTTTGCCGGAATGCTGTGGAGCAAACAGTTCTATTATTATGATGTCAGTCTGTGGCTGGAAGGCGATAACGGAAATGAACCGCCTCCGCAACGCATCCATGGCCGTAACAAGAACTGGAAGCATTTGAATAATATGGAAATTATTTCCATGCCGGATAAATGGGAATATCCATGGTACGCTGCATGGGATCTGGCTTTTCATTGTATTCCGATTGCTATTATAGATCCCGATTTTGCCAAACGGCAACTTATACTTCTGCTTAGAGAATGGTATATGCACCCCAATGGTCAGATACCTGCCTATGAGTGGAACTTCAGTGATGTAAACCCGCCTGTACATGCCTGGGCATGCTGGCGTGTCTATGAAATAGACCGGGACATGAACAACGGTAAAGGCGACACAGAGTTTCTGGAAAGAATTTTCCATAAGATGATGCTAAACTTTACCTGGTGGGTCAACAGAAAAGATTCGGAAGGCCATAATATCTTTGAAGGCGGCTTCCTCGGACTTGATAACATCGGAGTTTTTGACAGAAGCAATCCCTTACCGACAGGCGGTAGCCTGGAGCAGGCAGACGCTACAAGCTGGATGGCCATGTATGCGCTGAATATGCTTCGGATCTCACTGGAACTAAGTAAAAGCAACACGGTTTACCAGGATACGGCATCCAAGTTTCTCGAGCATTTTCTATACATTGCCGGAGCAATTGCCAATACCGGCAAGATAAACAAACTCAACGACGATGATCTGAGTCTATGGGATGAAAATGACCAGTTCTTTTATGATGTACTTCATGCTCCCAACGGTGATTACATACCATTAAAAATTCGTTCCATCGTTGGGCTGATTCCGATCTTTGCGGTGGAAACCCTTGAGCCACAAATGGCAGAAAAGTTTCCGCACTTTAAACGCAGACTTGAATGGTTTTTAAACTATCGTCCGGGGCTTGCATCGCTTGTATCTACCAGAGATATTCCGCATGTCGGCATACGAAGACGATTTTCCCTTGTCCGCGAGGATAAGCTGAAGGCTATTCTCAAAAGAATGCTGGACGAATCAGAGTTTCTTTCCGAGTATGGAATCAGGGCTCTGTCCAAATTCCATGACAAGAATCCGTACGAGTTTCATACAGATGTTGGAACTTTCTCTGTAAAATACCTGCCGGCCGAATCCGACAGCTACATGTTTGGTGGAAACTCCAACTGGAGAGGCCCGATCTGGTTTCCCGTAAATTATCTTATCATCGAATCATTGATGAAATATCACGAATACTACAAAGATGAGGTAATGGTAGAACACCCGACCGGATCCGGAAATATGATGAACTTAAAGCAAATTGCAGAGGAGCTCAGCAAACGTCTGGTGAGCATATTTCTGAAAGATCAAAACGGAAGACGACCTGTATTTGGCAATAACGAAAAGCTTCAGAATGACCCTCATTTTAAAGATCATATATTATTTTATGAATACTTTCATGGAGATAACGGAAGAGGATGCGGAGCCGGACATCAGACTGGCTGGACAGGACTAGTTGCCGATTTGATTCACTCTCATTATCGTAAAAAGATATAATAAAAAGGCCTGCTCTAAACAGGCCTTTTTCATTTGTGAATAACCAACGATTCAAAGAATCAGGATTCAGCACAAACATTCGGCTTGCTCTATGTATTAATCTTGCATTACACATTACTTAATATGTATCACTTATGAATATTCCCAAATCAGACAAACCCCGGTTAGTAGTCATTGGCGGCGGTTTTGGCGGAATTGAGTTAATCAAAAATATTGCAAAAACCGGCCGGTTTCAGATTGTACTGATTGACAGAAACAATTATCACACGTTTCAGCCTTTATTGTACCAGGTTGCAACAGCCGGTCTGGAACCTGACTCTATTGCCGGACCATTGCGCAAGATTTTTACAGGGTACAAAGATTTCTATTTCAGAATTGCTAATGTGGAAGCCATAAATCCTGATCACAATCAAATTCATACATCAATCGGAGATCTGACATATGATTTTCTGGCAATATGCTCGGGATCAAAAACCAACTACTACGGAAACGAAGAAGTAAAGAAGGCTGCCTTCCCCATGAAGCAGATCCCTCAGGCACTTGATCTTAGAAGTAAAATACTGCAGAATTTTGAGAATGCCCTTCTAACCGGTTCGACTGAAGAGAAGAAAAGCTTTCTGGATATTGTCATTGTAGGGGGAGGACCAACTGGGGTTGAGCTGGCTGGGGCTCTTGCAGAGCTTCGCAAGCATATTCTTCCCAATGATATTCCGGAACTTGATTTTTCTCAGATGGATATTTATCTGCTTGAGGCAGGCCCCCGAATCCTGAATGGTATGTCCGAAAATGCTTACCAGAAAGCATTTCAATACCTCGAAAACTTCGGCATACTGGTAAAGCTTAATAAGGCAGTCAAATCTTATGATGGTTATCGGGTCAAACTGAGTGACGGAAGTGAAATTATCAGCCGAACACTCATATGGGCAGCCGGAGTACAGGGTAATATAATAAAAGGTCTGCCAGATGATGCGGTCAATGCAAGCAGGTATGTAGTAGATAAAACCCTCCTCCTCAAGGGAAGTAAAAATATATTTGCCATTGGCGATGTTGCCGGTGTTTATACAGAGGATACTCCTCGAGGATACCCGATGCTCGCACAGGTCGCCATTCAACAGGGACGCCTGGTTGCCGCCAATCTTTCCAATCTGCTGCAGAAAAAATCCCTAGGCGGGTTTCGCTATAATGACAAAGGAAGCATGGCTACAATAGGTCGGAACAAAGCAGTCGTTGATCTGCCTAAATTCAAATTTTCCGGATTTTTTGCATGGTTCGTCTGGATGTTTGTTCACCTGATGTTCCTTATCGGCTTCAGAAACAAGCTTTCTGTATTACTGGGCTGGATGTGGAACTACTTTACATACGACAGAGCTACCAGACTTATTATCAGACCTTGGAAGGATCATCAGAAACAGGCTCCGGAATAGCAATAGTAAAACGGATGCTCTAACTATTGACAGCTACGAAGCGATCCACATCTTTCGTTTTGCCCAACAGTATAATAATGTCACTTTCCAGAAGTATTGTATCTCCGTTGGGAACACCTACAATATGTTCGACTTGTACGGAGTTCCCGTTTTTCGCTTCATTAAATATCCGCTTTATGGTAATCAGGTTGATATTATACTGTTCTCTGAGACCAATCTCTCTGATTGATCTGTTAACCACTTTCAGGGGAGCATGAATTTCGACAATTTCATAATCATCGGGCAATAGCAAAAAGCGTTTCATTGAAGGATGTAGCAACATTTCTGCAACTGTCTTCCCGACTTCATCCTCCGGTGACAAAACTTCTGCAATACCCAGCTTTTGTAAAATTAATTTCTGCTGCTGATTGCCGGCTCTCGCAATAATACGCTTCACTTTCAGGTCCTGCAAAATCGTAGCTGTCAGAAGCAGGCTTTCAAAATCATCACCAATCGCTATTACTGCCGCATCTACCGCTTCAATTCCCTGGGCACGCATGCTTTTAATATCAGTAGAGTCCAAAGCAACAGCAAAAGCAACAGTATCGTTGATCTGTTCAACCTTGGCAAAATCAACATCAATAGCCAATACCTCAGCTCCTCTGTCTGCAAGTGTTCTGGCTATCGATGTGCCGAATTTCCCCAAACCGATTACAGCAAACTTGTTAATCATATAATCCTGGAGTGTATAAAAGTAGTAAGAACTGCCAACGCGTTTTCGAAAGTCACATTATTAGGAATTATCAGATCGGAGAAATGTCTGGTCGGAGAAATGTATCGCTCATAGGTTGGCACGACATGATGCTCATACCTGTAAAACACATCTTCCATGGTATAGCCTCTTTCCTCCCAATCCCTTTGAATCCGTCTTTTTATCCGGATATGGTCTTGGGCTTCTATAAAGATCTTTAGATCCAGTTCCTGTAAGAGCTCCTCAAAAACCAGAACAAAGATTCCCTCAACAAGAATAACAGGCGCGCTTTTTATCAGATATTCTTTCCCCGATCTATTCGGACTGTTGTAGACATATTCAATCCCCCGTATAGTGTCTCCCGCCTTCAGTCTCCGAAGATCCTTCAGAAGCAGCGCCAGATCAATCGAGTCCGGACTATCAAAGTTAGCCACTCCGGCTAAATCCAAAGGCTGAAGATCAATCGTCTTGTAATAGTTATCCATTGAAAAAAGACAAACATCTTTCTCAGGAAACTTCTGTCGTATTGCCTTTACGAAAGCAGTTTTACCAGACGCGCTTCCTCCACAAATACCAATGGTATAAGACATAAAAGTTACTTTACCATAAGCTGAGTCTTGAAAAAGTCGACCATCTTCTTGGCTGCCTTTCCCCGGTGGCTGATTTGGTTCTTTTCTTCCACACTTAACTGTGCAAAAGTCACAGAATATCCTTCCGGCTGAAAAACAGGATCATAGCCAAAACCTTTCTCTCCATGCCGCTCAGTGGTTATTTTTCCTTCAACCAGCCCTTCAAACTGATGCATTTCTCCATCAATAATAAGCGTTATTACAGTCCGGAAACGAGCCGCTCTGTTTTCCACTCCTTCCAGATTTTTCAAAAGCAACTGTATATTATCTTCCGGATTGCATTGAGGGCCCGCATACCTTGATGATACAACTCCCGGAGCTCCGTCCAGAGCATCCACTTCCAGTCCTGTATCATCCGCAAAGCAGTCTATTGAATATCTGATATTGACGTACTCAGCTTTCTGCATAGAGTTTCCTGCAATAGTAAGCTGGGTTTCAGGCAGCTCCTCATTACAGCCGATATCATTCAGGCTCAAAACCTTATACTGATCTCCGATTTGCTTTCTGATCTCTTCAAGCTTGCCCCTGTTGTTCGTAGCAAAACAAATTTCTTTCATAATAGTAACATTTATCCAGTCTGTACGGGTACTTATAGATAAGTATTCCCTCTGTTAAATAGCGTCTCCGATGTTTCTAATTACGGATTCTTTGCCGAAAAGCCAATAGCATCAGGTTAAAATTTTATGATATGAAAACTAATGGTATAAAGAAATAACGAATAAATGAACAAATTAGACATAAACCGATGTTTCTTTTGTTAAATCCTGATTAAATAACTAAATTTGGCGTTCTTTTGTGGACGAGTTCCACGCAATACGTATTAAAGTTTAAACACTAACATGGCAACCAAAATCAGATTATTACGTCGGGGACGTAAAAAGTATGCCAGATACGACATCGTCGTAGCTGACTCAAGAGCACCGCGTGACGGAAAATTCATTGAGAAAATCGGCCTTTTCAACCCAACTGGTATTCCAAATATTACCGAGCTGAACCTTGAAAGAGCGTTCTACTGGATAATGAATGGAGCACAACCAACTGACTCAACAAGAACAATCCTTTCCAAATCCGGAGTAATGCTGAAAAAGCATCTTCAGGTCGGAGTAAACAAAGGAGCCATTACTCAGGAACAGGCTGATAAAAAATTCCAGGAGTGGGTTGATACCAAAGAGAAAAAGGCACAAACTGACCTTGCAAGTTCACAAGCAAAGAAAGAAGCTGATAAAAAAGTAAGACTGGCTGCTGAAGCAAAAGTTAACGAAGCAAGAAAAGCTGCCCAGTTAGCGAAACTGGCTGCCGCTACTCAGGAAGCTTCTACTGAAGAAGCCGCAACCGAAGACGAAGGACAGGCTGCCGAAGAAACTGCAGCAGAATAAATCATTCTTCCGGGAAATGAAAGCAGAAAACTGTTTTGAACTCGGATATCTGACAAAACCTCATGGATTATCAGGAGAAATTCAAGCCATTCTGGATTCTGAAACTCCTGAATATTACGAAAATATGGAATCAGTTTTTGTTGAGCTCAACAAAAAGCTGATTCCTTTTTTTATAGAATCTATCAGCATATCCGGGAAAAAGGCGATAATTAAATTTGAGGATATTAAAAGTCCGGGCGAAGCAGCCGGATTTACCGGAAAAAAACTATATCTTCCGCTTGAGTTTTTACCCGCTCTGGAAGGCGATCAGTTTTATTACCATGAGATCATCGACTATAAAGTAACAGACAAAAAACTGGGGCCTCTCGGGAAAGTTGAATCTGTTGTTGAAAACCCGGGTCACGATCTCATAATCATGCAATATCTGGACAGGGAAGTAATAATCCCGCTAAATGATGATATCGTATATAAAGTTGATCATGACAATTCAACCATTCTGGTTGATCTTCCGGACGGACTTCTGGAACTATATATGGAGGATTAATCATGCGAATTGATATTATCACAGCCGTTCCCTCTCTTCTGGACAGCTTTCTCAATCAGTCAATTCTAAAAAGAGCACAGGACAAAAAAATTGTTGAGCTTGTCATCAATGACCTCCGGGAATATTCGGTCAATAAGCACAGACAGATCGACGATTATGCCTTCGGCGGCGGAGCCGGAATGGTACTGATGCCCGAACCTCTTTTCAATTGCATCGAGACTCTCCGGAAACAGCGAAATTATGATGCGGTAATATATGTCACTCCGGACGGCCAGACATTTGATCAGAAAACAGCCAATAAGCTTTCGTGCTATCAGAATCTGATTATCATTTGCGGCCACTACAAAGGCATAGATGAAAGAGTGAGACAAGCTCTGGTAACGCATGAAATCAGCATCGGAGATTATGTACTATCCGGCGGAGAGCTTCCTGCTGCAATTCTGACAGACGCTATCATCAGATTAATTCCCGGAGTTCTGTCTGACGAAACATCCGCTCTTTCTGATTCATTTCAGGACGACTTGCTGGCGCCACCGGTATATACCCGTCCTGCCAGTTTCAGAGGCATGGACGTACCCGAAATTCTGCTCAGTGGCCATGAAGAAAACATAGAGCAATGGCGCCATGATCAGGCCCTTGAAAAAACAAAAATCCGTCGTCCTGACCTCTACAAAAAATACCAAAATAATAATTAAAAAATTATTTGGTTCTGAAATAAATATCTATATTTGCAGTCCGTTTTTGGAAAAGCCTATAAAAATATACGAATATGAGCACTGAATTACTCAATGTCATAGCAGCTGAATACAGTGAGAAGAGAAAGGATATACCTGCATTCAAGGCTGGTGATACAATTAATGTACACGTAAAAATCACTGAAGGAAACAAGGAAAGAATTCAGCAATATCAGGGGACTGTTATTCAGAGAAGAAATGAGAACTCATTGGGAGAAACATTCACTGTCAGAAAAATATCCGGCGGAGTTGCTGTGGAAAGAATTTTCCCTTTACTTTCTCCAAGTATTGAAAAAATCGAGCTGGTTAGAAAAGGTGTTGTAAGAAGAGCAAGACTATTCTATCTGAGAGACAAGAAAGGTAAAGCCGCAAAAATCAAAGAAGATAAAAAATATGCCAACAAAGTTTCTGAATAAGAAACGCAGGTCTTATAAACTAAAAAAGCTCCCATTAGGAGCTTTTTTAGTTTTATGTCTATATGTCAGGTAAGGTCTTCTGGCATATCTATTGTTCTGTTTTTTTGATAAACATATTTTAATGGAACTATCTTTTTATAAATATCAGGGAACCGGCAACGATTTTATCATGATAGATAACCGGAACGAACTTTTCAATTCTTCCGACAATCAGTTAGTTGCCCGCCTCTGTGACCGGCGCTTCGGGATCGGTGCTGACGGATTAATCCTTCTTGAAAACGACCCTCAGGCTGATTTTAAAATGGTATATTTTAATTCTGATGGCAATACCAGTAGCATGTGTGGCAATGGCGGCCGTTGTATAGTTAAGTTTGCTTATGATCTTGGAGTTATATCGGACAAAACGACCTTTATGGCAATTGACGGACTTCACGACGCTTACATTGAGAACAATCTTGTTCATCTCAAAATGATCAATGTAGATCAAATCGAAAAAAATGAAGCTTTTTTCTTCATGAACACAGGATCTCCTCACTATATAGAATTTGTTAACGAACTCGAGTCCTTTCCGGTTTATGCAGAAGGATATAAGATACGGAACAATGATCGCTTCAGAAAGGAAGGCACCAATGTAAACTTCGTTCAATGCATTTCTTCTGATACGATAGGAGTTCGTACATACGAGCGAGGTGTTGAGGATGAAACCTGGAGCTGCGGCACAGGAGTTACTGCCTCAGCAATCGCGGCCAGTTTCAAAGGCTACCAAAGCCCGGTAAATGTCGTAACAAAAGGCGGCAATCTTTTAATAACATTCGCTGTCAGAGACCAGGCATACGAAGAAGTTTTTCTTTGTGGTCCCGCTGAGAGAGTATTTACAGGAGTCGTAAATATTTAATTGATACTTTTCCTGAAACAAAGATTACAAACTGATTTTTTTATATTTGAATATATTTAACTTAATACCAACATACGGTTGCACAGATGCTAAAAAGTATTTTAAAAATATTTGGTACCAAAGCAGAAAAAGATTTAAAAACGCTTTGGCCAATCGTCCGGCAAGTCAATGAAGAGTACTCGAAACTTCAGGGAATCTCAGATGACAGTCTCAGACAGCGAACACTCGACCTGAAAGGCGAAATCAAAGCCTATCTTAAAGAAATAGACACCCGTATTGAAGACTTACACAAACAGGCTACCGAAGACCTGAATATAGATATCAATCGTAAAGAAGAGCTATTCAGCCAGATTGACAAGCTGGAAGGCGAAAGGAACAAAAAGCTGGAAGAAATTCTTAATGCCATTCTTCCTAAGGCATTTGCTGTTGTAAAAGAAACAGCACGCCGTTTTAAAGAAAACGGGCAACTGGAAGTAACCGCTAACGAGTTTGATAAAGAGCTGGCCGGCAGAAAATCAAATGTCTCCATCCAGGACAATAAGGCTATATGGAAAAAATCCTGGATCGCCGCAGGCAATGAGGTTAGCTGGGACATGCTGCATTATGATGTACAGATAATAGGTGGGGCTGTATTGCATCAGGGCAAAATTGCCGAAATGGCAACCGGAGAAGGTAAAACTCTTGTTGCAACGCTTCCCGCCTATCTGAATGCAATCGCAGAAAGAGGTGTACATATCGTTACCGTCAACGATTATCTTGCACGCAGAGACAGCGAATGGATGGCGCCGATTTTTGAGTTTCACGGTCTCCGCGTTGACTGTATAGACAAGCATGAGCCCAATTCTCCGGAAAGACAGAAAGCCTATCAGGCAGATATCACTTACGGTACCAACAACGAGTTTGGCTTCGATTATCTTCGTGACAATATGACCAAAACAGTTGATGAACTGGTTCAGCGTAAACATCATTACGCAATGGTCGATGAAGTTGACTCTGTTTTAATTGACGATGCCCGTACTCCGCTCATAATATCCGGCCCGATCCCCAAAGGAGATGAACACGAATTTTATGAATTAAAGCCAAGAGTATATAAGCTTGTAGAAGCTCAAAAGAAACTCGTCCTTGCATTCCTGAATGAGGCCAAAAAGAAAATAGCAGAAGGCAATGAAAAAGAAGGCGGTCTTGCATTGTTCAGAGCCTATCGTGGATTGCCAAAAAATAAGCCGCTGATAAAGTATCTGAGTGAAACAGGAATTAAATCAATATTGCAGAGAACAGAAAATCATTATCTTCAGGAAAACAGCAAGCTGATGCCTGAGGCTGATGAGCCTCTGTTGTTTACCATAGATGAGAAGCACAATTCAGTAGATCTTACAGAAAAGGGTATCGAATTTATCACCAGTGAGAATGAAGATCCACAAATGTTTGTGCTTCCGGATATCGGCACAGCCATTGCGCTACTTGAGAAGGAAACCGGACTGAGTGACCAGGAACGTATTCAGAAAAAAGAGGCCCTCCTACAGGAATTTTCCACCAAATCCCAACGGATTCACTCTGTCAATCAGCTTCTGAAAGCGTACTCGCTCTTTGAAATTGATGTCGATTATGTAATACTGGAAGGGAAAGTCAAAATCGTTGATGAGCAGACCGGTCGTATTATGGAAGGCAGACGCTACTCCGATGGTTTGCACCAGGCACTTGAGGCAAAAGAAAATGTAAAGGTGGAAGAAGCCACGCAGACTTATGCTACAGTTACCCTGCAAAATTACTTCAGGATGTACCACAAACTGGCTGGTATGACAGGTACTGCCGAAACTGAAGCAGGCGAGTTCTGGGAAATCTATAAACTGGACGTTGTTGTTATCCCAACCAACAAACAAATATCCAGAGACGACAAACAAGACAAGGTGTACAAAACCATGCGGGAAAAGTTCAACGCCGTTGCAGACGAAATCGTAGAACTTACCTCACAGGGCCGGCCTGTTCTTGTCGGTACCACATCAGTTGAGATCTCTGAAATATTGAGCCGGATGCTTAAGCTCAGAAACTTAAAGCATAATGTTCTCAATGCCAAGCAACATCAGCGTGAAGCAGAAATTGTTGCAGAAGCAGGAAAACCGGGGACAATCACAATCGCAACCAACATGGCTGGTCGTGGAACAGATATAAAGCTTACTCCGGAATCAAAAGCCGCAGGTGGACTTGCTATCATAGGTACCGAACGTCATGAATCCAGACGTGTAGACAGACAGCTGCGCGGACGTTCGGGACGTCAGGGAGACCCCGGATCTTCTCAGTTCTTCGTTTCATTGGAAGATAACCTTATGAGATTATTCGGCTCTGACAGAATCGCACGACTCATGGATCGAATGGGGCATCAGGAAGGTGATGTAATTCAGCATTCAATGATTACCAAATCAATCGAAAGAGCTCAGCGGAAAGTAGAAGAAAATAACTTCTCGATACGGAAGCGACTGCTTGAGTACGACGACGTAATGAACAGTCAGCGTGAAGTGATCTATACCAGAAGAAGAAATGCTCTGTATGGTGAGCGTTTGCAACTGGATATCATGAACATGCTGTTTGATACCTGTGATGATCTCGTAATGAATGGACAGGCTTCCGGCAATTATGAAAATTTCCAGTTAAATGTTTTAAGCGCGCTTGGAGTAAAAACCAATATTTCTGCTGACGAACTGATAAAAAACAACCCGAATGAACTGGTAAACAGACTGTATGCACAAACTGTAGAGCAATATAACCTAAAAAACAAGGTTCTTCGCGAGAAAACTCAACCGGTTTTTATTGACCTGTATGCTCAAAAAGGTTCAGTTGTAGAAAATGTAATGATACCTTTTACAGATGGCAACAAGCGCCTGACAATATCCGCGACCCTCAAAAAGTTGATTCAGCCTGAATCGAGAGAATTGGTCACTCAACTTGAAAAATTCGCAACACTTGCTATAATTGATCAGGCATGGAAGGAACACCTTCGTGACATGGATGACCTTAAACAGTCGGTACAAAATGCAGTATATGAACAGAAAGACCCTCTATTGGTATACAAATTCGAAGCTTTCAATCTGTTCAAAAAGTTTATTGCGAAAAATAATGAAGAGATTATTTCTTTCCTTCTGAGAGCAGACATTCCGGTGCAGGCACCTGAAGAAGTCAGAGAAGCCAGACCGGTTAAACAAATACGCCAAGAATATAAAGAAAATAAGGAAGAAGTACAATCAGCACTTTCCAGTTCCAGGCCACCTATACCTAATGTTCCCCAACAGAACGAAGAAAAGGCTGAGCCGATAAAATCAAGGAAAATTGCCGGCCGGAATGACAGGGTCAGCGTTCAATATTCCGATGGCAGCGTTAAGAAAGATGTTAAGTATAAGACCGTCGAGGAAGATGTCCTTAATAACCGCTGTGTCATAATTGAAGATTAATTTTAGTTAAATTAATAGTATTTCCAACGATGACTTCGCGGGGGTTTTTCCTTTCGCGAAGTCATCATTTTAAGAGAACAATAGTGCCATGAATAAAATCTTTCGGATAGCTAAACTTACACCGCTGCTGAGCTTTCTTTTCTTACTCTTTAGCTGCGCTTCCGGAGTTTCACAAAAATCAGGAAGTAAAAATACAAATTCATATAAAGAAGACTTAAGCAGTTTCAGACCACGAATCAACCCGGATAGTCTCATCAAAGAAAATGAAGCAGCCAGTGCTTCTAATAAATCTCTTCCCCTAGTTCCGACCTCGGATATTACAGATGAATTAAATAAAAAACTATTCTCGATAAGTGAAAACGCACCCTCGATTGCAAAAGGCTATCGCATTAACCTCTATTCTGGTACAAGCCGGGAAGAAGCAACAATAATTAAGAAAAAAGCTGAGCAGCTTACTCAGGCCAGTATTTATATCCAGTTTAGGACTCCAAATTTCAGAGTCAAAGCCGGAGATGCCATAAACAGACTGGAAGCCAGCCACCTGTTAAGCCAGTTAAAGAATGAATTTCCCGGAGCAGTAATTGTTCCGGACGATATAAATATAAATCTTCAGCCATAACCAACTGCTGAAGCAAGTAGTCTGTACTATGAATTTATCAGAAAAAATAAAGCAACTGGCAGAAGCCAACAGCAATGACATTATTTCTGCCAGGCACCATCTGCATGCACATCCGGAACTCTCTTTTGAAGAATATCAGACTTCTGCTTTTGTTGCAGAGAAACTTCGGTCAATAGGAATTGAGACACAGGAAGGAGTAGCAGACACAGGAGTTGTCGGATTAATTCATGGGCGAAATCCGAACAAGAAAGTAATTGCTTTAAGAGCTGATATGGATGCTCTTCCCATTGAGGAGGCGAATAATGTCCCGTACAAAAGCCAGAATCCGGGAGTCATGCATGCCTGCGGTCATGATGTGCACACTGCCAGCTTATTGGGTTGTGCTAAGATTCTGAACTCGGTCAGAGAAGAATTTGAAGGAACTGTAAAACTCATATTTCAGCCTGGTGAGGAAAAAATACCGGGTGGCGCCTCTCTGATGATGAAAGCTGGCGTCTTGCAGAATCCGGCTCCTGACTATATCATAGGCCAGCATGTAATGCCAGCTATACAGGTCGGCAAAGTTGGCTTCAAACAGGGCATGTATATGGCAAGTGCCGATGAGATTTATTTTACTGTCAAAGGCAAAGGTGGTCATGCAGCAATGCCGGACAAAGCAGTTGATCCTATTCTCATAACATCCCATATAATCATTGCCTTGCAACAAATCATCAGCCGTAACTGCGATCCACGGACTCCCTCCGTTCTCTCTTTTGGAAAGATAACAGGTATGGGAGCCACCAATATAATTCCGGAAGAAGTAAAAGTAGAAGGCACATTCCGCACTCTTGATGAAAAATGGCGCGCCGATGCTCATATTAAAATGAAAAAAATGGCAGAATGTATAGCAGAAGGCATGGGAGCTTACTGTGAGTTCACCATATTAAACGGATATCCCTTTCTAAAGAATGACCCCGCTCTGACCCAAAGAGCAAAAGCCTCAGCAATTGAATATCTTGGCGAAGACAATGTAATTGATCTGGATATCTGGATGGCCGCAGAAGATTTCGCCTACTACACCCAGGAAGTTGATGCATGTTTTTACAGACTCGGAACCGGAAATACAGCCAGAGGCATTATATCCGGAGTACATACGCCTACATTTGATATCGACGAAGCTGCGTTGCCTGTCGGAGCAGGGTTAATGGCATGGCTGGCCGTAAACGAACTGAAACATAAATAACAAATACAATGTTCTGCTGTGATATAATATGCAGATTCATAAATTCGGATGTAAAATCCATCAAAGAAGTAATGCTATTGTTTTCTTCCATTAGAAAATATTGCTTTATTTGTATTAAATCTTAATTGCAATAATTCACTCCAAGGAATTCATCATTATGCCTAAAATAAAAGTCCCAAGACAAAATATTTCGCTCGATATGACTGCCATGTGTGACATGGCGTTTCTTCTTTTGACTTTCTTTATGCTGGCAACTAAGTTCAAACCGGATCAGCAGGCGGTTGTAGACGTGCCTTCATCCAGATCTGAAATAAAAATTCCGGATACAGACATTTTTACAATCGCTATACAAAAAGACGGAGCAGTATTTTTTACCCTGGACGGCCAACCTACCAGAGTACAAATGCTGGAAAGAATGGCTCAGAAGTATAACTTAGAGTTTTCAGACCGTGAGAAAGCAGAGTTCGCCAAATTAGAAGAAGTCGGTCTGCCGCTTAATCAGCTAAAAAGCGTGTTAAATATGGATACTGAAGATCGGAAAAATATAAAGTATGTTGGTGTACCGGTTGACTCCATCTCAAACGAGCTGACAGATTGGCTACGATTTGCACGCTTTAGTGAAAGGCCGTTGCGCTTTGCAATCAAAGGAGATAAAGATGCAAACTATCCTGTAATAGAAAAAGTGATCGCATCACTTCAAAAACAAAATATTAACAAATTCAATCTGGTAACTACCCTGGAGCAGTAATACTTGCTCTATAACAAATAACATTTTATGGCAGAAGTAAACACCTCCGGAGCCAAGGAAGGCAAAGGCCGATCAAAAAAAACCTCAACCAAAGTCGATATGACACCAATGGTTGACCTTGCATTCCTGCTTATTACATTTTTTATGCTTACCACAACATTTGGCAAACCTCAGGCAATGCAGGTAAATATGCCGGACAAAACCGAAAATGAAGATACCAGTCCCGTACCTTCCAGTAAGGCTTTTACCATATTACTGGGGGAGGATGATAAAATATTCTATTACGCAGGTTATGAAGATCCTGACGTAAACATAACTGATTATTCGAGTCAGGGTATAAGGAAAATCGTACTTGAAAAACAGACGGAAGTTGACAAACTGGTCATTGTCATTAAACCATCCCCCAAGAGCAGATACAAGAACCTTGTTGATATCCTTGACGAAATGGAGATTACGAACTCCAAACGATATGCAATCGTTGATATTACTCCGGTAGATGAGGAACTAATGCAAAAGGCCCTTGCTCAGTAGTAATAAAAAAGAGAGGAAAAGATTTGATCTTTTCCTCTCTTTTTTTGGTATGATAATCACTCGTCTAAAATTCGTATTACAGATTCATCAGAGACTCTCTCCTTCTCATCTTCCCGGCAGGGATTCCAAACATCATTTTAAATCTCCTGCAGAAGTAGGCAGTGTCCTTATAACCTACCTCTCGGCCGATCTCCCGAATCGATTTCTTAGAAGTTCTCAATAAGTTGACAGCCATTTCCATCCTCTGGTATTCGATATAATCCTGAGGATTAATCCCCGTCAGCATTTTAAAATATTGGCCGACATAATCTTCTGAGACATTGGCAACATTCGCAAGCACCTTATTTGACAGATCTCCACCCAGATTTTTCTTAATGAAAGCAAAGATATCAAGCAGCCTCGGATCTTTGAAATATGTACTGTTAGTAGCCAGTTGCTCAACAAACAGCCTTTTCTCAAGAATATAGCGCAAAATCTCAACAACAATACGTTCCGTATTGATTTTAATTACACGATCTTTTCCGGGAGCATCGGACAAGTCCTCTGTAACCGTTTCATGAATAATTGATGCAAGCTTAGGATTATCTGATATAATAAAAGCGGTAATATCCAGCGACGCAAAGAAGTTAACCGAGTCAAAAACCTTTGCCTCAAAGCTTACATAGCTGTAGTTATCAATTTCATAGAAGTTGTCCGGATTGGTATTAACTCCAAAAAATTTATCCCTGTTGTTAATCAGATCTTCATTTGTCAATCTGACAGGATTATACTTTCCGTAAGTAATTGAGCTCATTTTCCCTCCCGGAATAAACAACATATCCCCTTCACTTACCTTATGTCTGTCTTCACCAAAAGAGATCTCTCCCTTATTAAGCAGAATAATACTGTTTCCGACATCATAATAGTTCTCAACAGTCAAAGGCTGAATAATGCGAATATTCTTTGAACGTAAATATCGAACTCCTAATGACTCTATAATTTTATTGTAATCTTCCATGAAACAGAGAATTTACATTGGCCTTATAATATAAAAAAAATCAAAATACGATAAGACATCAGCATTTGTACAAATCTAATACATAACAACAAATCTTTCAAGTATTCTGACCTTTAAGTTTAATAAAATATATATTTAACATGCCATAGAAGATTAAACAAGAGTCAAGATATCAATTTTTTAATAATCCACGTGATATTACTATTTTTTGTATTTCAGAAGTCCCCTCGTATATCTGCGTAATTTTAGCATCCCTCATTAGCCGCTCCACATGATACTCCTTAACATACCCGTAACCACCGTGTATCTGGACTGCCTCTATAGTGACATCCATGGCAACCTTTGATGCATAAAGCTTGGCCATAGCCCCAGACATAGTATAATCCAGACCATGGTCTTTATGATAAGCAGCTTTTAAGCACAAAAGTCTGGCTGCATCGATTTGTGTAGCCATATCCGCAAGCTTAAACTGTATAGCCTGATGATCCGAAATCGGCTTACCAAATGACATCCTCTCTTTTGAGTATTTCAAGGCCAGCTCATAGGCACCTGAAGCAATTCCGAGCGCCTGAGATGCAATTCCGATACGACCGCCATTTAATGTACTCATAGCAAATTTGAAACCAAACCCATCTTCGCCGATACGGTTTTCCTTTGGCACTTTAACGTTTTCAAACATCAGTGAATGAGTATCCGAACCACGGATGCCAAGCTTGTTCTCTTTCGGCCCGACAACAAAACCCTCCATGCCCTTTTCAACAATAAATGCATTGATACCTTTATGCCCTTTACTTCGATCTGTTTGAGCAATTACAATATATACAGACGCAGAACTACCATTAGTTATCCAGTTTTTAGTTCCGTTTAAAAGATAATAATCACCCTTATCCTCTGCGGTCGTCCTCTGTGAGGTAGCGTCTGAGCCAGCTTCCGGCTCAGACAGACAGAATGCTCCGATTTGTTCCCCGGAAGCAAGCCTGGTAAGGTATTTCCTTTTTTGTTCCTCTGTACCATACTTTTCAAGTCCCCAGCACACCAATGAGTTATTCACTGACATACAAACAGAAACGGACGCATCAATTTTGGAGATCTCTTCCATTGCAAGCACATACGACACAGTATCCATACCACTTCCACCATACTCGGGACTTGTCATCATTCCCATAAAGCCCAATTCTCCAAGCTTCCGAATCTGCTCCCGCGGAAAAATCTGATGCTCATCTCGTTCAATAACCCCCGCCAGCAATTCAGCCATGGCAAAATCCCTTGCAGCATTCCGAACTGCTATTTGCTCTTCATTCAATTGGAAATTCATATACTAAACAGATTTATATTCAACATGTAATCTAGTACGAGTAGCCAACGACTTTTACAATAAAAAAAGGCCGTAATGTTATTACGGCCTTCTGCACATTTGTGTTATAAAAGACTATTTATTCCATTATTTTGACAAGGATACTAATCTCTGCGTCCCATTAACAAAGAAACATAGTATAATAAGGTAGCCAACGAACCTAATGCAGCAACCACATAGGTCATAGCTGCCCACTTCAATGCATCTTTAGAATGCGCATATTCTTCAGGCGCAGCAATATTTTTATCCTGAATCCATTTCAAGGCACGGTTGCTCGCATCAAACTCAACAGGCAGGGTAATAAAAGCGAATAATGTCGTCATTGCGAAAAGCCCGACTCCTATTGCCAGCACTGTCGGATTGCTCGTATTGGCCATTACCAGCACACCGATAAGAATAATCCACTGCATAAACGATGAAGCCACATTAACTACCGGCACAAGAGCCGAACGCATCTTCAGCCATGTATAAGCATCTGCATGTTGTACAGCATGCCCACATTCATGCGCGGCTACCGCAGCAGCAGCAGCATTTCTCCCATAATATACTTCACGACTCAGATTGACCGTCTTGCTCATCGGATTATAATGATCTGTAAGCTGCCCGTCAACAGACATGATCTGAACATCATATATACCATTGTCTCTCAGCATCTTTTCAGCAATTTCGGCACCGCTCAGATTGGCACGAATTGGTGTTTGTGAGTATTTCGCAAATTTACTTTTCAACCTTGCACTTACCGCAAGACTTATCAGCATAAAGATAATACCGATCAGATATGCACCCATCATAGTCGTAAAATAGTTATTTGTTCTTTTTAATAGTAGAAAGTATATTCGTAGTGCTTACACCGGGAACAAGCGGTATTGTTTCGACACTACCACCATTTGCGATAACAAATTTCGCACCAATTATATTCTCAATTGTATAATCATTCCCTTTTATCAGGACATCCGGACAAACTGCTTCAATAAGATTGGCAGGTGTATCCTCCTCAAAAAGAACTACAGCATCTACAAACTGAAGGGCCGCCAGTATCCGGGCTCTCGCATATTCATTATTTACCGGTCTCTCTGGACCTTTCAGTCTTTTGACCGAGCTATCCGTATTCAAGCCAACAATAAGCCTGTTGCCTTTAGCAGCCGCCTGTTCAAGATAGTCAACATGGCCAAGATGCAATATATCAAAGCAGCCGTTTGTAAAGACAATCTTACCCTCTTCTCTCCAACGGTTTACCAGTGTCTGCAACTGGCCCAAGTCACAAATTTTATCAGATGTTTTCATTACTCAACAACCACATTGATCTTTTGTCGCTTCTTTTTCCCAATTATAAAGGATGCAAATAAGCTAGGAAGTCCGACCGTTACTATAAACAACAGCTGACTGGAATGAACCAGTGTTGCATACAAACGCCCCTGCTCCAACGTAAGTCCGTAAAGCAGCAAGCCATTCATGATGATCCAATGATATGAACCGATTCCACCCGGAGAAGGAGCTGCCATCCCGATCCCGCCAAGAACTAAGACAGCGAGTCCGGCACTTATTCCAAGATGTCCGGTATCCGGAAGTGCAAAAAACATCACATAGGACATGTAGAAATAACAAATCCAGATAACGATAGTAGATATGATAAACTCTTTTTTCTTTTTAAGCTTCCTGAAACTTAATACTCCCTGCAACAACCCGGTGACAAAAACATATATTTTCTGGTACAGAGCAGTATGAGAATATTTTTTCATTATAAAGCGAATAAGCAGGTATGCCAAACCCGCTCCGAGAATAAGAAACACAAATCCTGCTGCTATCATTATGTATATCCCGGCGCCTCCGCTAAACTTTGCTCCGAGCATTCCAAGGACAAAATCACTCAGACGATCCATTTCAATCAGAAGCGCTGCAGAAAGAATAACAATCAGAGAAAGTAAGTCGAACACTCTTTCTGTAATAACTGTACCAAAAGACTTACTAACAGGTACATCATCGGTTCTGTGCAGTATGGCACAGCGGCTCACTTCCCCCATCCGGGGTAGCAGGGTATTCGCAAGATAACCTACCATTACGGCAAAAAAAGAATTACGTATTCCGGGAGATATATTGACCGGCTCCATCAGCAGATTCCACCGGTATGCTCTTGCGCCATGACTTATAAGCGTAAATATAAAAGACAATAATACCCAGCTATACTCAGCTTCCTTTATCTCCTGATAAAGGAGCGTAATATTGGTATCTTTGTATACATACCAAAGCAAACCTGCACCAAGAGCAAATGAAACAGCATATTTAACAAAAGCTTTTAACCAGTTTTGCATTGATAGTGTTATATCAGACGATTATCCTGATCAGGAAATATCACAGTTGGTTTCCATTCCTTGGCATCTTCAATATCCATCGATGCATAAGAAATAACGATTACAACATCTCCGACCTGTACTTTTCTTGCAGCAGGACCATTCAGACAAATTGTACCGGAATTACGTGTTCCTTTAATAACATAGGTTTCAAAGCGTTCCCCGTTATTAATATTTACAATCTGCACTTTTTCATGCTCAAGAATACTAGCAGCCTCCATCAGAGCTTCATCGATAGTTATACTACCAACATAGTGAAGCTCAGCCTGAGTTACTTTTACCCTATGTATTTTAGATTTTAAGATCTGGATCTGCATCAATTTCTACTTACTTCCCAAATGTACTTTATACAAAACTAAGAAATAATAATAATATTATCGATAAGTCTCACCCCGTCGAGGAATGCAGCAATACATAAAGCATATCTTCTACCCTGCTGAACATCTGATACCGGCCATAAAGTTTCCTCATCCACAATTTCAAAGTATTCAAGCTCAATGGGAGAAAACTTTCCTATAAAATCCCCTACCTTCTTTTTAACTTTTTCAGGACCATCTCCAAACTGGAGCAGATCTCCGGCATAATTAAGAGCGGCAAACAATTTAGCAGCAAGAAGCCTTGACTCCTGAGAAAGGCGAGCATTACGGCTTGACATAGCCAGACCGCTATCCTCTCTTATAACCGGACACATAACCAGCTCTACAGGAACTCCCAACTGCTTTGTCATTGATTCTACAACCTTGAACTGCTGAAGGTCTTTTTGCCCAAAATATGCCTGATCAGGCCGGACCAGCCGGAAAAAATGATGTACAATCCGCATAACTCCCTCAAAATGTCCTGGCCGATGCGCACCCTCCATTACCGTATTCAGATTTCCCAATGTAACATTCACTGTCTCCATCCTTGCATAAACTTCCTCTTCTCCCGGTATAAACAAGATATCACATTGCGCTTCTTTAAGCATTTCAATATCTTTTTCCGGAGTCTTGGGGTATTTAAGAAAATCATCCGCATTATTAAACTGAATCCGGTTTACAAAAATAGTCCCTACAACGATATCGTTATCCAGCTTTGCACGGCGGAATAGGGAGACGTGCCCTTCATGTAAAGCACCCATTGTAGGCACAAGGCCAATCCTTTTTCCTTTCGAGCGGTAAGCTTCAAGCTCAATACCCAGTTCATTTATAGTTGTTACAATCTTCATAAGTCTACGCTACACCCACGGAGAGCCGGGCGGGAAAATAACGGTATGATTGTAATTTTCCTTGAAAAATCAGAAATTTTTTTTTATTTTTGTATGCCCATACTACGCTTTTGTTTGAAACAACCAAAAAATGCTGATATGTCAAAACTAAAAATTCTTTATGTAGCCAGTGAAATCAACCCTTTTCTTCAAACCTCCGAGGTTGCGAATTTCGTAAGAAAGCTACCTGAAGCAATGCAGGAAAGAGGAATGGAAATCAGAATCCTGGTTCCAAGATTTGGCTTAATCAATGAACGAAAAAACAGGTTGCATGAAGTAGTTAGATTATCAGGTATAAATATCTCAGTAGGCGATGAGGAGAAACCACTCATAATCAAGGTTGCTTCCATACCCAATGCGAAACTCCAGGTTTATTTTATTGACAATGAAGACTATTTTCAGAGAAAGTCCGTATTTCTTGACAAAGACAATAAATTCTATTCCGACAATGATGAAAGAGCAATCTTCTTTTGCAAAGGAGTATTGGAAACTGTAAAAAAACTGGGTTGGTCACCTGACATAGTGCACTGCAATGACTGGATGACAAGCCTGATCCCTTTATACCTGAAAACCAGATACAAAAAAGATCCGATATTTAAAGATTCAAAATCTGTTTTTACTGTTTACAACAATTACTTTACTCATAAATTTTCAGGTGACCTTTTGGGTAAGGTAAAAATGCTGGACATTGAAGACTCTATGCTGAAACACCTGGAATCAGGAGATTTTGAAGGCTTCGTAAGGATAGGCGCTGAATATGCTGACGCTGTTATTTCCGGTGACAGCGATTATGATGAAAGCGTACAGGCACTGATTACAACCCTTGGCAAAACCACCAAGATTAACTCGTTTAAAGAACACGACAACTATCTGGATGCTCATTTTAATCTGTACACAGAACTTACAAATTAAGAAGTTAAGACAGTCAATTTACAAAGAAAGAGGGGCCTGAAACGGCCCTTTTTTCTTTGTAAATATTATTTTGAAAAAAAAATCGTTTTTGATTAACATTGACAAATAATCTAATATCTATATGTGTGGAATTGTAGCGTACCTGGGACATCAGGAAGCCGCCCCGATTATTATCAAAGGCTTAAAAAGACTGGAATATCGGGGGTACGATAGCGCAGGAATCGCCCTACTAAACGGAGATCTTAACGTTTACAAAAAGAAAGGGAAAGTTGCCGATCTTGAAGACTTTATTGGACGGCAAGAGCTCCATTCAACAATTGGTATCGGGCATACCCGCTGGGCCACGCATGGAGAGCCAAGCGACCGAAATGCTCACCCTCACTACTCTAACAATAAAGATCTGGCAATTATTCACAACGGAATAATTGAAAATTATGCTGCCTTAAAAGCCGATTTAATTAAAAGAGGACATACATTTCAGAGCGATACTGATTCTGAAGTTTTCATTCATTTTATTGAAGATATACAGGCCCATGAGAACTGCTCACTTGAAAAAGCTGTGCGAATCGCTTTATCCAAAGTTGTTGGGGCCTATGCAATCGTTATTCTGTCAAAAGAGAATCCCCGCCAGTTAATTGCTGCAAGAAAAGGCAGCCCGCTTGTACTTGGCCTGGGGCACAATGAGTTCTTTCTTGCATCTGACGCAACACCAATCATCGAATATACTGATCAGGTTGTATATCTCAATGATCAGGAAATTGTAATTGTAAATGATGAAGGCTTTTGCATCAAGACCATTGATGACGAAATAACCACTCCTTATATTCAGAAGCTGGATATGGAACTGGAAGCCATCGAAAAAGGTGGATTTGAGCATTTTATGCTTAAGGAAATTATGCTCCAGGGAACCTCTATCACTGAATGTCTCAGAGGGAGGGTAAACTCAACCGAAAACAGGCTAAAACTGGGTGGTATTAATCAATATTACAATCGCCTGCTGAATGCCAAAAGAATTATTATTATAGGATGCGGAACCTCCTGGCATGCTGGCATGGTAGCAGAATACCTGTTCGAAGATCTAGCCAGAATTCCGGTAGAGGTAGAGTATGCTTCCGAATTCAGATACAGAAACCCTGTTATCCACGAAGGAGATATTGTTATTGCAATTTCACAATCCGGGGAAACCGCAGATACACTTGCTGCAATAGAATTGGCAAAATCAAAAGGAGCGATCATTTTCGGTGTTTGTAATGTTGTAGGCTCGTCCATTGCAAGAGCCACTCACGAAGGTGCCTACCTTCATACCGGACCGGAGATTGGTGTAGCTAGTACCAAGGCATTTACAGGACAAGTAACCGTGCTCGCTATGATGGCTATCATGGTAGGCTATACCAATGGACATATCAGCGAGAGTAAATACAGAAAACTCCTGCTTGATCTGGAGATGATTCCCGAGAAAATAAACAAGATATTAAAGTCAAACGACCTGATTAAAGAGATTGCAGAAACTTTTAAACAGGCCCGCAACTTTCTTTACCTCGGTCGTGGCTATAATTTTCCTGTAGCACTCGAAGGAGCCCTGAAGCTGAAAGAGATATCCTACATCCATGCAGAAGGTTATCCGGCTGCAGAAATGAAACATGGCCCTATTGCGCTGATTGATGACGAAATGCCGGTAGTATTTCTTGCCACAAAAGACCCTTCATATGAAAAAATTGTATCAAACATAGAAGAAGTGAGAGCAAGGAAGGGGCGTGTAATAGCAGTGGTAAATGAAGGTGATACCGAAGTTCGCCAGCTGGCAGAATTCGTTATAGAAATTCCGGCGACCAACGAAGTTCTCCAACCATTGCTTTCTGTTGTTCCGCTTCAGTTGCTGGCCTACCACATTGCCGTACTCAGAGGGTGCAATGTTGATCAGCCAAGAAATCTTGCAAAATCCGTCACTGTAGAATAAGATTCAGAATATTCTCTTCTCCAAAAGGCTTTGATTTATTTATACCTGAATCAAAGCCTTTTTTCAATCCATGCCCCAATTGTTCTGGCAAGCCAGTATTCCGGCTCCGCCATGGCCCGTTGCATGGTGCCTGCATTTTGCTCAAGACTGATATAGTCTTCATCGCTCCGGGCACAACCAATCGCTTCTTTTTCTATTCTACCTGCCACTACCAGCACCCGCTTATTATATTTTTCTGTGAGTTTCAGAATTCCCGAAACCAGCTTACCATTCCTGCTCTGATTATCAAACCGCCCTTCACCCGTTATAATCAAATCTGCCTGTTTTATTTTTTGGTCAAGCGCAGCATACTTCACTATCATTTCAATGCCAGAACATATTTCGGAAGGGAAAAAAGCCATAAACGCAGCACCAAGTCCCCCTGCCGCTCCCCCACTTTTGGCAATAGCAGGATTTATCCCGGTTTTACTCTCCACAACAGAAGCGAAGAAAGCAAGGTTCTGATCCAGTAACCGGCACATCTCAACAGAACCTCCCTTTTGGGGACCATATATCATGCTTGCTCCGTCAGGGCCCACAAGCACATTAGTTACATCACACGCAATCTGAAATTCGGAGTACCCGACAGATGGACTAAAATTATCTGTGTCAATATCACATATATCGGCCAAATAAATGCCCCCGGCTCTAACATCTCTCCCATTCCTGTCAAGGAAACGCATACCAAGCGCCTGCAACATTCCAACGCCTGCATCATTAGTCGCGCTGCCACCCAAACCAACAATAAATTTTCTGAACCCGGCTTCCAGCGCTGCCCGGATAACTAGCCCGGTTCCATATGAAGATGTATAGAAAGGATTTCTTTCCGAAGATTTTAATAAGTGCAGCCCTGATGACGCTGCTATCTCGATAATAGCTTCTCCGGCTCCGATATTAACTCCATAGCTCGCGGTAATCGGACGATTTAGCGGATCCCTCGCCTGTACCGGGACACGATATCCGTCCCCTAAATGCAGAAAAGTATCAATAAAACCTTCTCCGCCATCAGACAAAGGAAGTACGATACTCTTATAATCAGGCCTTCTGACAGCAAATTCTTTTGCAATAATACTGCCTACCTGTATTGCTGACAACGTCTCCTTAAAAGAGTCCGGCACAATCAGAACAGTCATTATCAAACCAGCTTTTCTGTGAATTAGCAATATACACCGAAAAGAGAGAAAATAGTCAATCCGGCGACTAATATCAGCCGGATTGATATATCGTTCATTTTTTGATATTCTTTTCTTCTTTGTTTATGCGCTTACGCAACATTTTCCGCGCAAACGGTCTGGTTGAGCGGTCAACCTTATCTTTATTGATATTGTATGTTAAAACTGGTATAGAGCCGTAAGCACTGATATTTTCTGCGACACTTTGTCTGAAAATATGCGCGAGCCCCGTCCTGCCATGCGTATACATACAAAGCAGATCTGTCTCATTTTCTTCCACATAGCGTGTAATGCCTTCTTCCGGAGAATCCGCAACATAAATATTCAGGTCTAAATGACTTATTTCCAGGTCTTCCAGAATATTATTGACCTTTTCTTCTGTCTGAGGAGAGTTCAGATATTCATTATTAAGCTGCACATACAGCAGATGAAGATCCGCATCAAATAATTCTGCCAGATCAAAAACCCTTTGCAGTACTGCTCTTACTTCCTTATCACGAAAATCGGAGACAAATGTGATATTTTCCAAGCTAAATTCTTTGCCAAGCTCTCCTACCGTAATAACAGGAACCCGGGATAACCGTATCGTTTTCTCTGCAACGGATCCGGCCCATATAGACTCCTGGTTTTCCGGTCTTTTTCTTCCCATAATCACAAGTTCTGTTTTCTCCTCAAGAATCTCATCTGTTACCGAGCCGGAAGACACTTTCACTTCCCAGGTACGATTTACTTCTTCGGGAATCAGTCTGGATGCAATCTTTGACAAATGCTCTTCTGCTGACTGAACCATTTCAGGCAGGTATTCTTCCTCTTTTTTCCGGCTAAAGAAAGGGAAGCCGGAATCCGGCTTCTGGACTATATGAAGCAACTTTATCTCCATGCCCTTTTTTCCCGCAAAGTATGCCGCCATTCTTACAGCATTCTCTGAGAAATCGGTGAAGTCAACCGGAACTAATATTGTTTTCATACACCACTCTTTTAAAAAATAACACAAGGAATCATCAGAAAGTTAATTAATATGGCACGACAACTGCGGATATAATATTTTTGTTATATTAAAAGTTTATCAAAATTCGTTGGACGTAGGCAAGATAACCACCATGAAATCTACAAATACAAACACATTCCTTTATAGCGTTCTTATAATACTAACTTGTCAGATGCAGCTGGTGGCTGCAGATACTACCTCTGTTCAAAAAGTTCAAGGGCTTTCCAACGAGTTATCAAATTACACCTCATTCGAACAGGCAGATCATATCATAGAAAAGTTTTTACGAAAATGGAGCCTTACCGGCGCCTCTGTTGCCATCGTAAAGGATGACCGGTTAATATACGCAAAGGGATTGGGTTACGCGGATAAAGAAAAGAAGATACTGGCAACTCCTACCCATTCGTTCAGAGTTGCCAGCATTTCAAAGCTTATCACGGCAATTGCCATAATGAAGCTTGCTGAAGACGGCAGTATAAGTATTGATGATCATGTCTTTGGGAAAACGGGAATATTAAACACAGCTCCTTATACAGGATATACAGATAAGCGTTTCAATGACATTACCGTACGTCATCTGCTGATTCACGAAGGCGGCTGGCATAGTAAGTATGGGGATCAAATGTTTATGCCGCATTATATTGCCCGCTTTATGGGTGAAAAGCTTCCCATAAGCGATGAAACGATTATTCGGTTTGCCCTTAAAAAAGGATTACACTATACCCCCGGTTCTGCCAGCAGCTACAGCAATCTTGGCTACTGTATTCTGGGAAAAATAATTGAAAAAGTCAGTGGAATGCCCTATTCAGAATATGTACAAAGACAGATCCTTGAGCCTTTGAATATTTATGGAATGCATATCACCAGCAACCGCTTTGCTAACAAAAAACCTCATGAAGTCAAGTTTTATGATGCTCCGGGTGCTCCCACCCGACTATCTGTATATAGCAGCTCAGTATATGCCCCAAGGACCTACGAAGGGACAGACTTTGAGGCCCTGGGGGCTGCAGGCGGCTGGTCAGCTTCTGCAGCTCAGCTGATGCGTCTTCTTACGGCTGTTGACGGACACGCCATTATTGAGGACATTCTTTCATGCAACTCTATTGATACCATGACCTATCTGGAAAATCCGGACAAATTTGGCTTTGGCTGGATGCACTCGGATAATATGGGCAACTGGTGGAGGACCGGTACGCTAAGCGGAACTTCTGCGTTTATGATGCGGCGTTGTGATGGAATCAGCTTTGCCTTTGTAACCAATACGAGCACTAACCGGGGTGCTAAATTCGCCTATGATATAAAAGAAATGATGACAGAGGCTATTGATAGTATAAACTGGTGGCCTAATGAGGATCTTTTCCCGTATCTGGAAAATTCCGAGATTTCCTTTATCCAGGACAGTATTCATAAAACGCCTGTCGAGCTCAAGATAGACTGATTTGATCAAAGGTTCCATATTTTCTTCGCAAGCATTGAGAGAAAACAAAAAGAGGGATAACCCAAATGGATTGTCCCTCTTTTATTTTAACTCGTTTCTTCCTAGGAGAATTAGCTTCCGCAAGCCTCACACCCTTCCGGATTATCCAGAGAGCATGCCATATCGCTGATATTTTTCTGTTTACGCAGTTCTTCGTCTGTTTCGACAGGTGCCTTCAATGCCTCTTTATCTACTGTAAATTTAATAGCATCAGCTGCAGCCTTAGTTCTCAGATAATACATTCCTGTCTTAAGTCCTTTCTTCCAGGCATAAAAATGCATTGAAGTAAGCTTTCCGAAGTTAGGATCAGGCATATGCACATTAAAGCTCTGACTCTGGCATATATAAGCACCGCGATCAGCAGACATGTCAATCAGAGCTTTCTGTTTAATTTCCCAGACAGTCTTATATATGTCTTTAATATGCTGAGGAATCTCAGGAATCTGCTGAACGGAACCATTGGCCTCAATCAGTTTATTTTTCATACGCTCATTCCAGAGCCCCAGCTGAATCAGATCTTTTAACAAATGTTTGTTTACCACAACAAACTCACCGGAAAGTACTCTTCTGGTATAGATATTACTTGTATATGGCTCAAAACACTCGTTATTACCAAGAATCTGAGAGGTGGAAGCTGTTGGCATAGGCGCTACCAGCAGAGAGTTCCTTACTCCGTATTTCTTAACTTCTTTTTTCAGGCTCTCCCAATCCCAACGACCGGATCTTGGTGTCACTCCCCACATATCAAACTGGAAGATTCCTTTAGATACCGGAGATCCTTTATATGTGGAATACGGGCCTTCTGTTTTTGCCAGCTCGTTAGAAGCGCTCATCGCCCCGTAGTAAATCGTTTCGAATATATCCTCGTTCAGCTTACTGGCCTCATCGGAGTCAAAAGGCATCCGAAGCATAATAAAGACATCGGCTAATCCCTGTACACCAAGTCCGATAGGCCTGTGACGCATATTAGAGTTTCTGGCTTCTTCAACCGGATAATAGTTTACGTCTATAATCTTGTTCAGGTTTCTGGTTGCCACCTGAGTAATCTCGAACAGCTTCTCATGATTGAAGCGGCCATTTTCCACAAACTTTGGCAACGCAATAGATGCCAGGTTACAGACAGCAACTTCATCCGGAGCAGTATATTCTATAATCTCGGTACACAGATTACTCGATTTTATAGTACCAAGATTTTTCTGATTCGATTTCTTATTAGCGTGGTCCTTATACAGCATATAAGGAGTACCTGTTTCGATCTGGGATTCAAGTACGGCAAACCATAGTTCTTGTGCCTTTACAATCTTTCTCGCTCTTCCTTCACGTTCATACTTCTCATACAGGGCTTCAAACTCTTTTCCATACGTTTCGCTCAGACCGGGAGCCTCATTAGGGCAGAATAACGACCATTCCCCATTTTCCTCAACCCTCTTCATAAACAAGTCCGGGGTCCATAAGGCATAGAAAAGATCACGAGCTCTCAACTCCTCTTTTCCATGATTCTTTTTCAAATCAAGCCATTCAAAAATATCTGCATGCCAGGGCTCAAGATATATAGCAAAGGCACCTTTCCTTTTTCCACCACCCTGATCTACATAACGCGCTGTATCATTAAATACTCTCAGCATTGGAATAATTCCGTTAGAACTTCCATTTGTGCCTTTGATATATGAACCCGTTGCCCGGATATTATGTATGCTCAGGCCAATTCCCCCGGCTGACTGGGAGATTTTTGCACACTGCTTCAACGTATTATAAATTCCATCGATACTGTCTTCCTTCACAGTCAGCAGGAAACAGGATGAAAGCTGAGGCTTGGGAGTACCCGCATTAAAAAGTGTCGGAGTAGCATGAGTAAACCATTTTTCCGACATAAGATTGTAGGTTTCGACGGCAGCCTCAATGTCATGTCCGTGAATTCCTATAGCGACCCTCATAAGCATTTGCTGAGGACGCTCCACGATTTTGCCATCGAGTTTTAAAAGATAAGAGCGCTCAAGGGTTTTAAAACCGAAATAATCATAGTTAAAATCCCTGTCGTATATAATGGATGAATCCAGAAGCGCTGCGTGCTTTCTGACAACCTCATAAGTCTCTTTGGATATCAATGAAGCATTTTCACCTGTTTTAGGATCGAGATAGGTATAGAGTCTTTTCATGGTATTTGAAAAAGACTTACTGGTAACCTTATGCAGATTGGATATCGCAATACGCGCTGCCAGAATCGCGTAGTCAGGATGCTTCGTTGTTAAGGAAGCAGCGATCTCCGCAGCCAGATTGTCCAGCTCAATGGTAGTAACGCCATCATATAAACCGTCTATAACTTTTTTGGCTACATCTATCGGCTCAATATAATTCAGGTCCAACCCATAGCAGAGTCTTTCAATCCTTGCTGTAATTTTATCAAATTTTACAGACTCACGACGGCCATCTCGTTTAATTACATACATAGTTTAAAATGCTTCAATGTTGGTTTAAAAATCTTCGTCAAGTGAGAATTTAGGCGCGTCTTTACCTTCATTCTTATTCATTACTCCCGCCTTCTGATACTCGGCAACACGCTTTTCAAAGAAGTTGGTTTTTCCCTGCAGCGAAATCATCTCCATGAAATCGAAAGGATTAGCAGCATTGTAGTGTTTTTTAAGACCTAGCGCTACCAGTAGTCTGTCAGCAACAAACTCAATATACTGAGACATCAGATCAGAGTTCATACCTATTAATTTTACAGGCAGTGCATCAACGATAAACTCTTTTTCGATATCTACCGCATCGGTGATAATCTTCAATACCGCTTCCTCCGGAAGTTTGTTTTTTATATATTCTGTATAGAGTAAACAAGCAAAATCGCAATGCAGACCTTCGTCTCTGGATATCAACTCGTTTGAAAAGCTCAACCCAGGCATCAGACCACGTTTCTTAAGCCAGAAAATGGAACAGAAGCTTCCGGAGAAAAATATTCCTTCCACTGCTGCAAACGCAAGAAGCCTTTCCACGAAAGAGCCGTTATCGATCCAACGCAGCGCCCATTCACCTTTTTTTGCAACAGCCGGAACAGTTTCAAGCGCATTAAAAAGCTTATCTTTTTCCTGCTGATCTTTAACATAGGTGTCAATAAGCAGAGAATACGTTTCCGAATGGATATTTTCCATCATAATCTGGAATCCATAAAAGCACTTGGCTTCTGCATATTGCACCTGCTCCAGAAAATTCTGGGCAAGATTTTCATTAACGATCCCATCACTTGCGGCAAAGAAAGCGAGCACATGAGAAATAAAATGACGTTCTCCGTCATTTAACCGTTCCCAATCCGCAAGATCACTGCTCAGATCGATTTCCTCTGCGGTCCAGAAGCTGGCTTCGGCCTGCTTATACATTTGCCATATGTCGTCGTACTCAATGGGAAAAAGGACAAATCTGTTCTTATTTTCCTTCAACAACGGCTCTTCTAATTCCTGACTCATATTTATCGGGGTTACCTTTTAAATATAACAATTATTTTGACCCAAAATAAACTTTCAACCGGATATAATTTACTCAGTTTTGAGAGATCCCAGACTGCAACAGCCATTTCCCTCATAAAACACGCAAAATCAGCGAAAGATGACTTTTTACCAATTAAGGCTGTACAAATATTGCCAAAATGTTAAATAAAGTCAAAGTCCTTTTATCCACAGACAGGTATGTTAAAAAGTTGTTAACAACAACATAAAATTCTATAAATAAGAACAATAACATTATCGGGCAAATTATTTAAAAATAGACAACTTCAACGATTGGCCCAGAATCATAGTCAAGTCTGCACATTCAGCCGATGTAAGTCTGCATAAAAAAAACTTATATATTAAAGTGCCTCTAATTTGTTTCTTAATAATTAATAATATACATTTGCAATCCTTTTTAGAAAAAAATTAACTAAGAAAGCAATGTACGCAATAGTTGACATCGCAGGAAAGCAATACAAAGTAGAGAAAGACAAGTTTATATATACCAATAAACTTGCTGGGGAGGAAGGATCTTCGATTGAATTCGAAAATGTCCTTCTTATCAGTGCAAATGGTAAAACTGACGTTGGCGCTCCTGCTGTAAAAGGCGCTAAGGTTTCCGGAAAAATCCTTTCTCATCTGAAAGATGACAAAGTAATCATCTTCAAAATGAAAAGAAGAAAAGGATTCAGAAAAAAGAACGGTCACAGACAGGCTTTAACAAAGGTATTAATCGAGAACATCTCTAAATAATTAAACGACTATGGCACACAAGAAAGGAGTCGGTAGCTCAAAGAACGGTAGAGAGTCAGAAAGTAAACGACTTGGCGTTAAAATATTTGGCGGACAGGCTGCAAAAGCCGGCAATATTATCGTCAGACAAAGAGGAACAGAACATCATCCAGGTAAAAATGTTGGTGTAGGTAAAGATTTCACAATCTTTGCTCTTGTTGACGGCAAAGTGGAGTTCAAAAAGGGAAGAAAAAACAGATCTTTCATTTCTGTCATTCCTTTTGAAGCCTAATTTGTAAAAATAATTCTCTGTTTTAGAAAGGTTGTCTTTTATTAAGGCAACCTTTTCTTGTTTTCCCCTCATAAGAAGTATCCGAACCGGTACATTTTCCAATTCAACTATTTTTATTTTTTTAAAACATTCTTTGGGGGGAGAGCATAATCCTACAGATCAATCTGTTATACCCCTAAAAGCTTCTGAAAAAATCCTCCGTCGATCATCTCAGGGGAACGATTCTTTATTTCCATCTGTATGAACATATAAGTTTTAACAGCAGAATTTCTGCGCCTAATTTTCTAATCATTAAAACTTATCTTGATGAAGAAAAAACCAGCCTTCAAAGCTCGTAGATTTCATTTTATTCTATCTATGGCTTTATTATCTCAACTATTTCTCTTCTCTCAATGTAAAAAAGAGCATGAGGAACCTCTTCCGGATAATCCTATAGAATCAGCAATGCCGGGGGACTCTTCCGATCAGCGTTATCAATCTCTCGGCAGAGTAGCTTATGTCATTAAGGCAACAGAACAGGTAATCGATGGCGAACAACTTGATCTGAAACCGGGCGATATTATCAAAATTGCTTCAGGAAACCGCGGACCATTATTGCTGAAAAATATTAAGGGTAGCAGCTCATCTCCTGTAGTCATTATCAATGAAAACGGGAAAGCCACCATTCAGTCATCCGGGGCATATGGACTAAAAACAGAAAACTGCCAGTTCTTTCGTTTATCGGGTTCCGGCAGCAATTCGACAAACAAAGGTCTTGTAATTGATGGGGGGCAGATCGGAGTCTCTTTTGACAAGTTCAGCTCAGACTTTGAAGTCGACAATATTGAAGTCAAAAATTGTGGCTTCGCAGGGATTATGGCTAAAACTGACCCAAGTTGTGAGCTGCAATCTGATTATGGCAACTTTACCATGCAGAACCTCAAGTTTCATAATAATTTTGTTCATGACGTAAAAGGAGAGGGCTTTTATGTAGGAAACTCCTTTTTCTTTGAAGGCAGGGACCTGGATTGTGGTAAAATAAGACCTCACGAAATTCATAATGTAGAAATCTATAACAATAAAATTCTAAACTCTGGCTGTGAAGGCATCCAGGCAGGATGTGTAACACAAGGATTAAAAATCCATCACAATACAGTTGAAAGTTTCGGGATCAGTCCATTTGCCCAGGCTCAGGATAACGGTGTGCAGATCGGAGAAGGATCTTCCGGTGATCTTTACAATAATGTCATCAAAAACGGACCGGGGAACGGGATCATTGTCCTTGGTACCGGCAACACCAAAATTTATAACAATCTTGTTGTAAATCCGGGCAGCCATGGCGCATTTGTTGACAACAGAGGTTCCGCATACGGAGATGTTTCGTTTATTCATAATACATTTATTAATGTACAGGCAGGCGGAATCAAAACCTATAATGAGCTTGTCGCTAATAAGTTCTACAATAATATCATTACAGGGAATGTCACTCCGTTTAGTTATGACCATGGAGCTACAGGAGATGAACAGAACAACCTGACTGTATCTTCTGCTGAGGAATGCGGGTTTGCCAATGCAGCTGGCGGAGACTTCCGCTTATCAGCAAACTCTCCGGCCATAGACAAAGGTATTACAACGGAGATCAATACGGATCTTGCCAATAAAGCACGAACAGGCTCTGCACCGGATATTGGTGCCTACGAATTCTAAATGTTAAAAATCAGATTTGATTAACAACACAAACGGACTGCGATCGGGTAGTCCGTTTGTTGTTTCTAAAATATACTCCAATTGGACAGCTGATCAAAGAAACTGTTAATTAGCCGGGGCTCTATAAGGACAATGAAAAGCATACCGAACAAGGCCCCATAGAAATGTGCATCATGATTGATTCCGCCAGACTGTTTCTGAGCTGAAACATAGGAATAAACAAGGTATAAGACTGCAAATATTATAGCAGGGACAGGCAACACAAAGAACAAGTATATTATGTCCACAGGTCTTATGATTACCCATGCAAACAATACCGCCGCAACGGCTCCGGAAGCCCCCAGCGAGTTGTACCTGTAATCATTCTTATGCTTCAGAAATGTAGGAATATCGGCGACAACAATTGCCAACAGGTAAAAGCCCAGATAATATAGCATCCCCGAGGTCCCATACAAATAATTAAGGAATCCTTCCAGATTTCTGCCAAAGAAATAAAAAGACAGCATATTGACGAAAAGATGTGTCTGATCAGCGTGGATGAAGCCGCTCGTAATAAACCGGTCATACTGCTTTTTATGTACAACCATATATGGGTTTAACAGCCAGCGCCGATATACATCCTCATTGTTCCATGCATAGAAACTCGCAGCGACAGAGGCTATAATTATTAAAATAGTAATCATTTCTTAATTTTCCCTTTGTGCTAATTGTAGGAAATATTTCTTCAGAGCATTCTTTTTATATAAAGGAGAATTAACCTTAACCAGACAACTTAATGCGTTGTCAATATATTTATCAATCATGCGTTCTGTCTCCTGCCCGATTCTCAGCTTTTTATAAATCTCTGTCACAGCCTTCACTTTTTCAGCAGAATCGTGGTCTTTACTGTCAAAGTACTTCCGCAATACAGTCAACTCTTCTTTTCCGGCCAGGTCAAAGGCTTTTATCAGCAGAAATGTTTTTTTATTGGAAATAATATCTCCCCCTACCTGCTTTCCAAACTTTTTCTGATCTCCGAATACATCCAGCAGATCATCTTTAAGCTGAAAGGCTATTCCCATATTCTCGCCTGCCTGTTTGATCCATTGCTGATTTGCCTTATCTGCCCCGCCTATTATTGCTCCCAGCTCCAATGCATAACCCAGCAGAACAGCAGTTTTCAGACGAATCATCTCAAGATAATCAGCCTGATTTACCATGGCAGCTGTCTCAAAGTTTACATCATACTGCTGCCCCTCGCAAACCTGCGCAGCGCAACGATTGAACGGCGGCAGTATCTGCGGATACAATGCAGGAGCTGTTTCAAGCAGATATTCATATGCTTTTACCAGCATCACATCCCCGGCAAGAATAGCAACGTTCCTGTTCCATTTCTCATGAACAGTCTGCTGATTTCTCCGCAAAGGAGCATTGTCCATGATATCATCATGCATCAGGGTAAAGTTGTGAAAAACTTCTACCCCCAGAGAAGGCATGATGGCTTTTTCATAATCCTCAGAAAAAAGATAGGTGCCAAATACTGTCAGCAACGGGCGGAGTCTTTTGCCTCCCAGTTGCATGAAATATCGGATAGGGTCATATAATTCGGCAGGATCGTCACCAAAAGAAGCCTTCTTTATTTCAGCATTAATCTGGTTAAGAACGTTTTCTGGATTAAAAAGCATTTTAAACAAAAATGAGATCTATGGTTCGTTTATGCAGATTGGTATCTTTTACTTTTACCTTCACTTTATCCCCCAAAGTAATCATCTTTTTGTTTCTTTTGCCAATGACACGGTAATTATCTGCATCCAGTTCATAATAATCATCATCCATTTCGGACAGGCGGACCATACCTTCGCACTTTGTTTCAACCATTTCCACAAACAGTCCATATTCTGTAAGTCCACTGACAATTCCGTCAAATTCCTTATCAGCCATACCCTGCATATATTCCACCTGCTTATATTTTACTGATGCCCGCTCTGCTTCTGTAGCCAGTTTTTCCATCTCCGAAGAATGTTCGCAGAGACTCTCGTATTGCTCTTTGTCTACACTCTTGCCGTCTTCCAGATAATGGGCCAGCAATCTGTGCACCATTACATCGGGGTACCGGCGAATCGGGGATGTAAAGTGTGTATAATGCTTAAATGCCAGTCCAAAGTGAATCTCGGGCTCTGTTGTATACTTTGCTTTGGACATTGTCCGGATAGCAAGGCTTTGCAATACATTCTGCTCGGGCTTGCCCTCTACTTCCTCTGTCAGCCGGTTAATCGTTGAACTGAGTCTGCCTTTTGTGAAATCAAGACTATAGCCAAATTTTCTGGCAAAGACTGACAATGCGGTAAGCTTCTCCTCTACCGGATGCTCATGTATTCTGAATACCATGGTAAGCCGCTGATCACCGCGTTTCTTAAAATGCACATATTCGGCTACTTTCCTGTTGGCAAGCAACATAAAGTCCTCGATGAGCTTATGTGCATCCTTTCGTATCTTTGGTACAACTTCCAACGGTTTTCCATTCTCATCAAGCCGGAATTTTACCTCTATTGTCTCAAAACTGATTGCTCCCTTTTTAAAGCGCTCGTTTCTCAATTCATGAGCAAGCCGGTTTAATACAAGGATCTCCTCGGAAAAATCGCCCTTCTCTGTCTCAATGATATCCTGTGCCTCTTCATAGGAAAATCTTCTGTCGGAATGTATAATAGTCCGTCCAAACCACTCATCTCTGATAGTCGCCTTATCATCCAGTTCGAAAATAGCCGAAAAGGTAAGTTTGTCTTCATTGGGGCGCAGACTGCACAAATCATTTGACAATCTCTCCGGCAGCATCGGTATAGTTCTGTCAACGAGGTATACGGAAGTGGCCCTCTTCACTGCTTCCTTATCCAGGGGAGAGCCGGGAGTTACGTAATGAGATACATCTGCGATATGTATGCCTATTTCCCAATTTCCGTTGTCGAGTTTCCTAATAGAAAGTGCATCATCAAAATCTTTGGCATCGGCAGGATCAATTGTAAATGTTGTCACTGAACGCATATCCCGGCGTCTCGCAATTTCCTCATTTGTAATCTCGCCCGGGATCCTTGATGCCGCCTGAATCAGCCGGTCATCAAACTCGTAAGGTAATCCGAATTCGGCCATAATAGCATGCATCTCCACATCATTATTACCGGCCATGCCAAGAATTTCAATTACCTCGCCAACCGGATTGTTGTCTCTTACCGGCCATTCCGTAATTCGTACAATTACTTTTTCTCCGTTCTTAGCTTCCTTGCTTCTGTCAAGCGGGACCAGAATATCCTGATACATTTTTCTTTTATCAGGAATCACATACATGTATCTGTCATGCAACTCTACAGTACCCACATATTCAGGCTTGCCTCTCTCGATTATCTGAATCACCTCTCCTTCAGGATTTTTTCCGGACCTTCGGGCAAATGTTCTTACCCGTACCAGATCTCCGTCAAGTGCATTCCTTAATTTTGATGCGCTGACTTTTATATCTGCGGTCTGGTCTTTACAGACAATAAAGGCAAAACGAGGATTTACAAAATCAACTCTGCCTTCCTGCAGATCAGCAACTGCACCATTAGCATCTTCTTTTCCGGCAAACTCTCCATTTTTCATGCGGCCAAGCTCACCTTCCAGCACCATTTCGTTCAATATATCCTGTAATACAATCTTCTCATCCCTCTTACGAAGTCCGATCTTCCGGATGAGTTGCTTCAATGAAGCGGAACGCTTCTTCCCTTCTGATAAAAGCTGTAAAACTTTTTCACGAAGAAACGATCTCTTATCAGGATTTCCTTTGGCTTTTTTCCCGGCCATATTTTTTTAATGAGGATTAAAATGTTAGCTTTCTCTTACCAAATCTGGCTTTCCTTATCTCGTCAGGGTCTCCTTTAGGAATCGAATTTATAAGACTTTTAGTATATTCTTTGGTTGGATTATGGTATATATCTTCCGCATATCCCTCTTCTTCGATTTTTCCCTTATTCATTACAATGATACGATCCGACATAAATTTTACGACCGAAAGATCATGGGAAATAAAAATATACGTAAAATTAAATTCTTCTTTAAGGTTATTCAGCAAATTGAGTACCTGGGCCTGTACACTTACATCCAGGGCCGAAACGGATTCATCACAAATGATGAATTTCGGATTCAGCGCAAGCGCTCTTGCTATACAGATCCGCTGACGCTGGCCTCCTGAAAACTCGTGCGGATAGCGATCAAAATGAGCAGCCGTCAGACTTACTTTATCCAGTAACTCAATGGCCTTCTTCTTTCGCTGAAAATCACTGCCCAACACACCATTTACCTTCATCGGCTCTGTAATAGCCTCACCGATTGTAAGACGCGGGTTAAGGGATGAATAAGGATCCTGGAATATTATCTGTATGTCTTTACGAAGATCCCGCAGCCCTTTCTTGCTAAGCCCATTAATCAGCTTGTCCTCAAAGTATATTTCTCCGCCTGTAGGTTCAATCAGGCGCAAAATTGTTCGGCCCAATGTTGTTTTGCCACATCCGGATTCTCCTACAAGCCCCACTGTCTCTCCCGGATACACATGAAATGAGACATCATCCACTGCTTTTACATAGCTTTCTGCCTTGCCAAACAAACCTCTTGTAACCGGGAAATGCGTTTTAAGATTTTTTACAACAAGAAGAGGTTTCTGAGCTTCTAAAGCAATCTGGCGCTCTTTTATTTCTTCATCTGTTGTATAATTCATGAGAATTGCGTGACCTACCGAAGAAAAGACTCCTTTCTTTTCAATCATTGTACCGGACTTATCCGTTTCCATAAAATCCGATACGGTTGGCAGCACTTTCATTTTAATATCCAGTCTGGGCCGACAGGCCAAAAGGCCTTTGGTATAGGGATGCTGAGGATTGTTAAATATCTGAAGGACATCTCCCTGTTCCACAATTTTCCCTCTATACATAACCAGAACCCTGTCTGCTATTTCTGCTATAACACCAAGATCATGAGTAATAAAAATAATGGACATATTATTCTCATCCCGGAGTTGTGCCATTAACTTAAGTATCTTTGCCTGAACTGTAACATCAAGTGCTGTAGTAGGCTCGTCAGCAATCAGAATCGAAGGATTGCAGCTCATTGCCATAGCAATCATTACCCGCTGTTTCTGCCCACCGGATATCTGATGCGGATAGGCCCTGAATATTTCTTCCGGCCTGGGAAGATCTACCTTATTAAATAGCTCAATGGTTTTCTCATATGCTTCTTTTTTAGGCATATTCCGATGTACCCTCAGCGTTTCCATCACCTGATTGCCGCACGTATAAACCGGATTAAGAGATGTCATCGGCTCCTGAAAGATCATGGAAATCTCATTGCCGCGAATAGCTCTCATATCTGCTTCGGTGGCTGTGACAATTTCCTTTTCTCCGCGGCTCAGGGTATTTAATTTTATTGACCCGCCTACAATCTGTCCTGGCGGGTTGGGGATCAGCTTCATCAAAGAAAGCGCTGTTACCGATTTGCCTGAGCCGGACTCTCCGACAATACCAATCGTTTCTCCCTTTCTCAGATTGAAACTTACTCCATCAACAGCCTTTACAATTGACTCTTCCGTCTTAAAAAACGTTTGCAGGTTATTTACCTGCAAAAGAAAATCATCTTTAAATCCCTCTTGTTCTGCCATTAAATAGTATGTCTAACGTGCCATTGTCCTCTGTTTATGAAAATATAATATTTTCAGGTTCCGGCAATGGCATCTGATTAAATTTTAGAAATAAAGAAGCTGTTACAAATACATCCTGACTGCAATAATCGGCTATCCGGCTGAGATTATTCTCTCTGTAGTATACTTCGGAAACCTGACTTCCGTCCATATCACTTTTGCTTCCGGGAATATCAAACAGAGCAGCAAGAAGCTCCAGACTTGTATAATGCTTTCGATCACCAAACTTCCAGAAATCCATGGTATCAATATGCTTTACTTCCCAAGGCTTTTTTCCGGACAGATTAAGAACATCAGGGATTTTGATTTCATTTATCAACATTCGGCGACAGATATAGGGGAAATCAAATTCTTTTCCATTGTGGGCAACCAGCGTAAGACGATCGGATGGATATTTCTCAACGATAGATTTAAACTCTTCCAGTAACTTCTTTTCGTTATGATCAAACAGTGATTTTATTTTTATTCCGAACTGAAGATTATTGGTACTATAAAAACGGCCAAGTGAGATTGCAACTATTTTCCCAAACTCTGAATAAATTGCTCCTTTATTTCTAAAGAGTTCGGCCGGGCACGCCTCAGCATTAATATATCCTGATTTTCTGTCCCACTGTTGCCTCAATCGTTCACTGAGGTGTTCATACGAAGGCGCACAACAAACAGTTTCAATATCCAGAAACAATAATTCTGACAGAGAACGGCTCATAACTTCTGTCAGGTTCCCCATATTGTTGCGACGAGCCCCCTTGCTCCTCCTTGATTTCTGTGCTCGCACAGATAAATTCCCTGCCAGGTGCCAAGATTAAGATATCCTTGTGTAACCGGAATAGTCAGAGAGCTGCCGATCAAAACCGCTTTGATATGTGCCGGCATATCATCCGCACCCTCATCGGTATGCTGATAGTATGGAGCATTCTCGGGAACCATACTATTCAGATATTTTTCCAGATCCTTTCTTGCTGTTGGGTCTGCATTTTCATTGATTGCAAGAGAGGCAGATGTATGCTTAATGAATAAATTAAAAAGACCGGCAGATACAGACCGGATTTCTGTCAGCTCCTTTTCTATCAGGGAAGTTATCAAATGAATACCTCTCGGGAATGACGGAAGGATTATCTCTTTCTGAATTATTCTCATCTCATAAAAAATAAAACAGGATCTAATTACTCTTTACTTCTTTCTCCAGCCCTCTGGCGAGCGGAATAAGCACCTCATCCTCGATACGGGCGTGGATCAGTAGATCTATCTCCAGCATTTCAATCTGGTTGAGAAAAACCCTGAACGGCATCGGCACTCTATTTTTTCTAAAACGCGCTTCGATGGTTTCTCTTATCTGTGTAAGAATTTCCTCTTCGTGATGATGCTCATCATGAAAATTTTCAATTGAATATCTGTCCAGCCCCAGAGCTTTGACACTTTTCCCTTTCTGCTTCACTTTTATTAACTCTTCGATATAAGGGAAAAGAACGTACTCTTCATCATCAATATGCTCAACCAAGTCTTTTTTATAGTCCATAAAAAGCTTGGCCAGTATCAAAAGCTGAGGATGAGAATATGAAAAATCCCTGCACATAGAAGTAAAGGACAGCTCTATCTCAGGAATTTTTTTATTCAGATAAAAGTTGTGGGTTTTCTTGAGATAATCAAGAGTCAACTCAAGAGAAAAAGATTTTAACTCATCTGCCGGAAAAGAAACTCCTTCCGAGAAAGCTTTAATTACCAGGATGACAAAATCAGCATCTGTATTGTGCAATGAACACAGATCCTCCAGCTGGAAATGCAAATTCCTTTTCTCAAAGCCCAACCTTTCAATCACAGACTCAAGAGCTTTATTGCCCGCAATGATATCATGTACTGAAGTGGTTTTACTGATCATGAACAATGATAGTATTAGGTTTTACTTTCTAAGATAGCAAAATACATTTTCTAATAAAATAATCTTCGGGCATTTTTTGTTATGTGCTTTACAAGTCAGGCTACCCGATGTATATTTATAAAATATTCAATGACTGCTCTTTAATTTTTTCAAGTTCTTCTTTCATACCTACTACGTTGCGCTGAATGCTGGCATCGTTTGCCTTCGATCCTATGGTATTTATTTCACGACCTATTTCCTGAGCAATAAATCCAAGCTTTTTTCCGCTCCCTTCTTCGCCTTCCATTGTCTCAATAAAATAATTGAGATGATTACGTAAGCGCACTTTTTCTTCGCTGATATCCAGCTTTTCAATATAATAGATCAGTTCCTGTTCGAATCTGTTTGTGTCAAGTGATTCTGTCATTTTGTACTCTTCAAAATGGCCTAAGATCCTTTCTCTTATAGTTTCTATTCTCTGGGGATCAAACTCATCAATTTTCACTAAAAAAGTCTCTATACTTTTTATATATTCTTTTAGCTTCGATGCCAGTTCATTTCCTTCCTGAATTCTAAACTCTCCGCATTTATTAAACGCGCTTTTAAGTGCGCTGAAAATTATTGCCCATTCTTCTGTATTATCCGAACCCTCCACCTCTGTATTGACTGCTTTAGGCATCGTCAGCGCTATCCTGAACAGCTCATCTGTAGACTGCAATCCAAGCAGTTTACTGGTTTCAAGCAAATCGTTATAATATTGCTTCACAAGGGCCTTATTGACAAACACCGCCGGTTTAGGTTCACCCTTCTCCTGCACTTCAACTGAAACGCTTATTTTCCCTCTTTCAAGTATGGTACTGATCAGGTTTCTTACTTCAAATTCCTTGTCGGAGTACTCTTTAGGAAGACGAAGACTCAAGTCCAGAAACTTCGAGTTGAGAGATTTAACTTCTACTATCACCTTTATTTTTTCATTCTCAGCAACAGCGTTACCGTATCCAGTCATCGACTTTATCATAATTCAGAGCAGTTATATCAAAACTAATGTGCAATGTTACTAAAAAAATAAATTCCCCATAGCAAAAGCCATACACCTCCTCCGATAATCCTGAAAATTTAAGCTATATCCACCCGGGTAGTATTTAAAATACTAAAAAACCGCATTTGTTCAATGGTGAGTAAAAGCAGGTTAAGAACAGCTTATACTCCTTACCGGAAGAGCGCCTAAACGTTTCAATACCATAAACAGTTCTTTAAATAAAAAAGGATATGATATTGGTTGTGGTACCTCTTAGCAAAGATAAAGTCAAGGACTGGTGCGAGCTTTCAGACAAGCTAAAGGAAAAATACTCGGAAAAAATAAAAGACATGAATCTCCGGTATGGATTAACAAAACATTGTACTTGGCTATTGGAAGAGGATTCGGGCGCCAGGGCAATCGCTCTATACGAGGGTCCTGGTTCCGAAGATTTTCTTCCCAAGCTATCCAAATCTGATCATGAGTTTGATCAATGGGTAAAAAAGAAACTGGAAGAAATTTTTGATATTGATTTCTCCAAAAAGCTCGATATTCCGGAAACCAAACTACTTTTGAATTCTGGCTTCTAACCGGATAAGCCTCCAATTATGTCAGGCTTGTATTCTTAATGAATTCCGGGGTTTAATACCGGTTTGCCAACCAGTTCAATATTCTCTTCAAGCTCAATCCAGCTCTTACAGCCACTATGTTCCGGCAGAATCTCTATTGTAACCGGTTCGAGCAAGCTGTACACCTGCACTACAATCATATGAACTTTTTTCTCCCAGCGTTCAAATCTTTCACGAATTACTTCTTCGGTCCAGGCATGGTACCGATCCAGTTTCTTTAACATCTCCCAGTCTGTAATAACCCTTGAGTCGGCAACTTCTGCAAAATACTCTATTTTTACATGATATTGGTCAACCTGATATTTCTCTGCGTTCAGAAAGGGCCTCCAGGAATCTTTTATCTGCTCATCTGACTGGTGAAAACGGGTTGGCAGCAAAAGGAACTTATTAGCTTTTAATTCAAAGCTCCCTTCTTCTTCTACAATGCCGCCTTTTCGCAATATCAGGTTTTGCCTGCCGCTACCAAGTGCATCTACGATCAATGCCCACTCTTTAAATGCTTTTGTCATATTATAATATCATGGTTAGAACTATCAATCTGCATTTTCTCCAATCTGCTTCGGTTTCCCAATCATTCCTACAAGTTACATATCTTTCTATTCTCCATAAAAACTATTTTGTTTTTATACAAAAAATAGTATTATGTAAATTTGGCAGGATATAAACAGCTATGTATAACGACACTGATGACATACTAATTATCGGCGGGGGGCTCGCAGGCCTGTGCAATGCCATCTGCCTGAGTCAGACAGGCTTGAATGTCCATGTAATCGAACAAAAAACGTACCCTGCACACAAAGTTTGCGGAGAATATATAAGCAACGAAACGCTTCCGTTTCTTCAATCGATACAAATTAATATAGCGAAGCTGAGACCTGCCCGGATTTCAAGGCTTATGCTCAGCTCTCCTTCCGGATCATCTGTCAATCTGCCTCTCGGGCTCGGTGGATTCGGCCTTAGCCGTTATACACTGGACCATTTTCTTTATATGCACGCACTTCAATACGGGGTTCGCTTTTCTTTAAATGAGCGTGTGGATTCCATAGCATTTCACGATGACCGGTTTACAGTACAGCTTGCCTCCGGCAGATTTGAGAAAAGCAAAATTGTTATCGCCGGCTACGGGAAAAGGTCAAATCTTGACAAATTCCTGCAACGTCCGTTTATCAGTAAGCGTTCTCCTTACGTTGGAGTGAAATATCATATCAGAACAGACTTTTCCAGAGATCTGATTGCTCTTCATAATTTTGAGGGTGGCTATTGCGGAATCTCGGCCATAGAAAACGGACAATACTGTCTCTGTTATTTAAGCAATCGAAGCAACCTGAAAGAGGCTGGTTCGATTGAAGCTCTCGAAGAGCTGATTCTTAAAAAAAATCCATATCTGAAACATATTCTGGAAAACTCGGAGTTTCTTTATGACAAACCTCTTGTAATCAACGAAATTTCCTTTGAAAGTAAACAACCGGTTGAAAATCACCTCCTGATGTGCGGCGATGCAGCAGGTATGATTACTCCCTTGTGCGGCAACGGCATGGCCATGGCTATCCATTCTGCCAAACTATTGTCAGGATTAATTATCCGCTACTACAGAAATCCTGATTTCGGGAGAGATCATCTCGAGCATTATTATCAGAAAGAATGGAACCGGCTTTTTGCAAGCCGCATCTCCCGGGGTCGTCGTATTCAACAGCTATTTGGCCGTAAACTCATAAGCAATCTGTCAATCCAGTCATTACGATTGCTACCACCGGTAGCCAACATGATTGTAAAAAGCACCCATGGGAAACCATTCTGATTTCTGGCAGGCTATGCCATCAAAGGAAGGTTAGCAAAACAAAAAAAGAGATAAAACAAACAGATGAAATCTGGTTCAGCTGCATCGTTGAGTTCCAGTCAGCCCTGGATTCATCACGTATAATCTCGAATACCCATGTCATAAAGTAAATCAGAACAGGTGAAAGGAAAAGTACAAACAAAACGGCCGTCAAAAGTGAGTACCTAGAAATAAAATAAAAAATGAATCCACCGGTTCCGATCATAAAAACAACCGCTGTCCAGACAAAAGTACCCCTTATTCCAAGAATCCTGCTAAAAGTAAGATCTCCGCGTCGCGCATCCTCCTGATGCTGATAAATCTGAGTCATAGGGTAAGAGCCTAAAAGTAAAAAGGAGCACAATATGGCCGGGAATACTATGTCATATGAGAATATAGACGAAGAATACCCATTAAGCGCTACACTCGTCATCAGGTAAGTAAAAAATCCCTGGAAAAAAACTACTGTAAACAGCCCCGCTATCGGATATTTTTTCAGACGAATTGCCGGATGGCTGTACGCTTTTGAGGCAAGTCCATATATTACGAGTAAAACAGCAAACTCGACATTCACCAAAAGGCCGGTCAGGATAGCCATAAGGTCAAATATCAGTGCATATATAAATAACTGCTTGCTCACCGGTGGCGGCTGTTTCAGACCTCCAATACTTTCTTCGTCCTTGTCAAAGTAACTATTATAACCGTTGCTGGCAGGATAAAGAAATAAATGCAAGGCAATAAAAGTCAGAGCAAGAGTAGTCAGGTTATACCCTTTCGACTGGCTGAGGGCAAAACAGAAAAAAGGCATCAGATAAACCGAAAAAGGAATTCTGAGGTGTAGTAAAGTAGACTGATTCATATGGTAGTAAAACAAGTACCATTTTTTTTTGTTAATTTGACACTTCCATCGCGGTTAAAAGGACACAGCGCAATTGATGAATTCTTACATTATCTCCATAGGGACTGCCAATCCGGATTATTGCTTTGATCAGCTAAAATTAACTGATTTTATGGCCAATTCCATAAATATGGCAGGAAATGAGCGGATACGTCTTGACGCTTTGTACAGAGCTACCGGGATAAAAAGACGCTATTCTGTGCTTCCGGATTTTGGTCTCAAGGCCGGACAATATGTTTTCTTCCCGAACAATCCGGATCTGCAGTCTTTTCCGGGCACCGGGGCCCGAATGCAGATTTACAGAAAAGAGGCATTAAAACTGGCCTGCAAAGCTCTTGAGGATTGCTTCCGGCAGATTCCGGAAAACATAATACAGGGGATAACTCATGTCATTACCGTCAGCTGCACCGGTATGTATGCCCCCGGACTTGATATAGAAATCGCGGAGTATCTTAATCTTCCCGGTACAACATCGCGCACTGCCATTAACTTCATGGGGTGCTACGCAGCATTCAACGCATTAAAAACAGCTGATGCTTTCTGCCGCTCCGATCCGGAGGCAACAGTGCTTATTGTAAGTGTTGAACTCTGTACCATTCATTACCAGAACAGCTCAGAGTGGGACCACATTCTTTCAAATGCCATTTTTGGTGATGGAGCAGCTGCCTGTCTTATTACCAGCAGTCCGCTTACTGATAAAGCATTTCAGCTACAAGGTTTTTTCTGTGATTTGGAACCCAAAGGCAAAGAAGAAATGACCTGGGGAATTGGTGATTTCGGCTTTGAGATGACACTTTCAAGCTATGTACCGGAACTCATCAAAGGCGGTATAAAACACCTGATAAAAAGACTGCTGCATACGTTTTCATCAGCCAATACCCAAATTGATTTATATGCAATTCATCCCGGTGGTAAAAGGATTCTTGAGGTGATTGAGGAAGAGCTTTCTCTTGATAAAAAGCAGAATCATTATGCATACTCAGTTCTTGAAAACTATGGGAATATGTCATCTGCTACCATTTTGTTTGTTCTTAAGGAGTTATTGAATGATCTAAGTGGACAAGATAATAGCAAGAATGTTTTAAGCGTGGCTTTTGGTCCCGGTCTGACGCTGGAGTCTATGCTCCTTAAACCGTGCATACGCAATAAGCCCGGTTATCCCATCGAATTCTTAATCAGCGAGTCTGTTGAAAAAGTTTAGCCGGCGATCAGATGCTCCTGAAATCATGGATGATCTCAATTTTGATGACCCTGTGATCTTTCAGACACTTAAGGAAATAGATATAATAAACCGATATCTGGGCGGCAACAGAATAACATTGGACGCACTTAATAAAGTACTCAGACAGGTTAATTCTTATCAAGCTATAACGATCGGAGATCTTGGCTGCGGCAGCGGAGATTCTCTGAAACAGATTTCCGGGTTTCTGCGACATAGAAATCATTCTGCCAAACTTATCGGCCTGGACGCCAATCCTCATATCATAAGATATGCAAAGGAAAATACTCCAGATAGTATGCTAATTGAATATAAAACAGTAAACATTTTAGCGGCTGAGTTCAGCAAATCCCGTTTCGATATAGCCACCGCCACACTCTTTTTTCACCATTTTACGGATCAGCAATTAGTGGCCATTCTGAAAACTCTACGCCAACAGGTCCGGATTGCCATTATTATCAATGATCTTCACAGGCATTGGCTGGCATATTACTCCATAAAATGGCTCACCGGTGTGTTCTCAAAATCATATATGGTTCAATACGATGCGTGCCTTTCCGTTCTGAGAGCTTTCAGCAAGAAAGAACTTGAACGAATTATCAAGGCTGCGGGCTTCACTTCCTACTCAATTGAATGGAAATGGGCATTCCGTTTCCAGATAATACTTTGGTGCTAAGACTATTTTACGACCAGCAAAAGGGTATATTGTTTCTGCTGATCCGGAACAGTAATCGTACATGCATAAACTCCCTGAGCTACTTTTTTACCCGATTCATCTCTTCCATCCCACATTAGCGGATTAGAAGAGGAAATCGCCATACCCATCATACCTTTTATCAGCCGGCCCTGCATATCGGATATTCTCACATCGGCAATTAATAAGCCTTCTGCCTCTCCCGGGCGTATATGGGTGACATTATCGAATGGATTGGGATAAGCATTGATTCTGACAAACTCCGCCATCTGAGGATGGAATATTCCTGTAACTTCATCATATACGACAAAATCTATGGAAGCTATACTTTGGTTATTATGTAAATCAGATACTCTTATCATGAGATTGTAGCTTCCTGATTTCAATCCATAGAAGGGATAATTCACAACGCCTTTTCTATGATCTGTCAGATCCGGAACAAAATAATTAGTAAGAATAATTGTGCTGTCCTCATTCAGGTAGCTCAAAATCGCATGATCAGGATCGGTTGTGGAAAGATTAATACCGGATTCATCAAATAATTCTGCAATCAGAACCGGTTTAGTCGATACTGTATCTCCATTCTTAAATGAAACCGAATCAAGATACATTGTAATCTCCGGCTCCGAGAAATCATTTTCTGCCTCAGGATTCATGCCGCCAGTCTGGTAATTAAGATCTGCACCCAATGCATCACGACCATCATCCGAGACTGCATACATTCTGATCTTTGCAGACCCTATCGAGTCTGCCGCCTGAACAGGCAAAGTAAAGTCAAGCTCAAACTCTCCGTTTACAACTTGAGCCTGGCCGGAATACAATTCTCCGATACGCTCTGTAAATGACACAACCGGCTCTCCCTGTCCAAGTGTGGTTATTTTCTTTTCCTTATCAAATATCGTTATATGAACCTGGCCATTGAAATCACTCAGCAACCGGTCCTCTCTGTCATAAATCTCCCCTTTTAGCCGCATATTCGCTAAAGCCTTCAGAATATCCTGATCATTCCCTTCAAGGTCTGTAACCGATACAATTCTGACCTTATTAAGAGGTATATTCAGTCGAAGCGCCGGGTCTCCCAGGTACGTAAAATGCCGGTTCCTCATTCCGGAAAAGCTCTCATTTTTGGCAAGTCTGATAACTTCACCAATTGACATTTCCGGATTAAGAATATTTTTCATCACATTCCTCACCATCAGATTGTTGGATGTAGCATAAGCAGCTCTTGTGCCTGAATAGATTCCGACTCCTCCGTAATCTTTAAACAAAAGAAATTCTCTCCCCAGAGAATATACTCCCGGCTTATCTGCCAGGGCAAACTCACAGGTTCCCGTTATAAAAAAAGCCAGCTTATTTTTGTTTTTCCATGTCAGCACTTTTTCCCGATCAACCATGCCGGTTGCAAGTCTTCGCGGCGCTCCGTGTCCTGTATAATTCACAATCAGAGCTCCTTCATTAACCACCCTTGTAAGCTCTCTTGTCAGGTCAACTGAGCTTTCTCCGCTATCGTCTCTAACCTTCTTGTATCTGGCAAAATATAATTTATGTGCAGAAAATTCGGGATTATTTAAATCCAGATTTCTTGCATACAGCTCAGCTTCATCCAGAAACAGGTTATTTTCACCATCATCCGCCATGAAAGCGATATTTGACCGCCAACGCCCCAGAAACTCAGGATTGGCAGAGTAGCTGATTACCTTATCCACACAAATCTCTGCTTCTTTCAGATTACTTACAGGAAAACGCCCGACTGCAATATCCATAGAGTGGTGATTGACACGACTGCTTGTTTCCAGCCACTCCCCTTCATCATCTTCAAGAAAAGCGAAATAATCATCCGAAGCATAATTTGTCAGCGGAGCAAAAGACTCCCTGGACTGGTATATCGGGATATAGTTGACAGCATCTCCATCTCTTGATTTATAATCATGACTACCCAAACCAAACAGAGTGAGGTATTTTAAATCCTCTCCGTTATTATAAAAATACCGGCACAGATCTCTGATCGCACTCAAATCACGTTTTCCGGATGAGAATTCATTATATACTTCATACGTTGTCAGAACATAGACGATATAATTATTGTGACTTCGGTGAAAGTTGGCCAGCCGTTCCGCCTGAGATTTCAGGCCCGGAGCTGTAAAGATGACCATATCAGGAGAAGTAAGCCCCCTGATATTCTGATTCACAACCTTATAATATTTATGTGGTTTTTTATACTCTCTGAAAGCAATAAACTCACTAACCTTTCCTCCTTCTGTTGAAAAAACGGATTGTTCTTCATTAAAACTCACTACCACATTCTTTGGACTAAACGGATCAGTAACATCCCAGACATGGCTATTCTGAGCATTTGTCATCGAAAAAGTAAATGTGCCATTCGCCTGAGTACCCGAAGACCTGAACGCAGTCTGCGGTTGTCTTCCAAGATCAAGAGTCCTTTCAAAAAAAAGCTCAATAAAATCAAGAAACCCTCCATAGATGGCAGTAGGACTGGGAGACAATACTCCATTCTTATCATACTTCAATCTCAACGACAACACATTATCCGCAGCAGAACGCATAAGGCCATATTCTCTTACAACCCGATGCGTGACCGGAACATAGTAGTTATTGCTCAACACAACATTTGTAGAAAATTTAATTGTATCCACAAATTCCTGATCCAGATAAACATTCATAAATGGTTTTGATTCCCGGGATTCAGAATTATATCTTGTTGACCGGCCTGCCACAGCGAGTTTCATTAAGATATTATTACCAACCATCCCACCTACATTGAAGTGAAAAGTCTGATCAAGATTCGTATCAAAAGTCTCTCCAAGCCATACCCTGCCCGTCTCATTTACATTTATGAGATCTTTTTCGTAAAATACCCGCTCATCATAGGTAGTAAGAGGCATACCACTACCACTCCCTGCCGGAGAAATCTCATCCTTAACACGCTTACCATCATCCTCTTTATTAACCAGTAGAAAATAGTAAGAAGTATCTGAGTATATGTTGAAAACATGTTCATATTTACCCTGCACCATATTATTGGGCAGCCACACATGCGGCCCTTCTCCGTAAAAAACAATTTTATCATTCTGGGAGAAAACGCCATCCTCTTCGCCAATTACCCAGATTGCATTTTCTATAAGATCTTCCGGGCGGTCAGCCGAGTTGTTTTGAGGCAACATAGCTCCACCATTGCCATATACCGCGATTTTTTTAGGGTCCACTGCAGTAGGGTTCACACCCATAGCCAGTAAATCATTGTAAGTAATGGAATAGATTCCGGACTCGGTAATAGCGATTTTATACCAGTCTCCTTTAGCAAGCACACTACCATTCTGCGCAAAACCTGCACGAAATAGCAAAAGAATGTATATCAGGATAAAAGTAAATCTTCGCATACTATTTTCTTGAAGAACGCATTTATTGCGTTAAGCATATATTTTCCTATCTAATATCGATTAAATACCATTAAAACGATAATTAGTAAACCCTCAAAGCAGATTTATATCAATTTTATGAGAATAATTCTTCCTTAAGAAATTGCCCGGTATAGCTTTTTTTATTATTGGCAATGTCTTCCGGAGTCCCGGATGCAATAAGCCGTCCCCCGCCATCTCCGCCTTCAGGTCCCATATCAACGACATAATCTGCGACTTTAATCATATCCATATTATGCTCAATGATAAGAACTGTATTTCCCTTATCAACTAATTTATTCAGAACGAGAATCAATTGTCTGATATCCTCAAAATGAAGCCCGGTGGTCGGTTCATCCAGAATATACATTGTTTTACCGGTATCTTTTCTGGAAAGCTCAGTAGCCAGCTTTACTCGCTGGGCTTCGCCGCCCGAGAGGGTTGTCGCATGCTGTCCAAGCGTAATGTACCCCAGACCAACATCCTTAAGTGTCTGAATTTTACGAACGATCTGAGGCTGATTTTCAAAAAAATCGCATGCCTGCTCAACAGTCATATCAAGAACATCTGCAATAGATTTGCCTTTGAAGCGAACTTCAAGCGTCTCTCTGTTGTATCTTTTTCCTTTACATTCCTCACAATGCACATGGACATCCGGCAGAAAGTCCATTTCAATGGTTTTAAGCCCTGCCCCTTCACAAGCTTCGCAGCGCCCGCCTTTTACATTGAAAGAGAATCGTCCCGGCTTATAACCGCGAATCTTTGCTTCAGGGAGCTGGGTAAAAAGCGACCGGATGTCACTAAATACTCCGGTATATGTAGCAGGGTTTGATCTTGGGGTACGTCCGATAGGGGACTGGTCTACTTCAATCACCTTATCCAGATTTTCAAGTCCTGAAACTTCCTTGTATGGTAAGGGTTCTTTGCGCGCCTTGAAAAAATGTTTATTCAGAATCGGAAAGAGTGTCTCATGAATGAGACTTGATTTGCCGCTACCTGACACTCCGGTTACACATATCATTTTGCCAAGTGGCAGGACCAGATCAACATTCTTCAGGTTATGCCCTGTTGCACCCAGCAGTTGAATCTGTTTTCCTGATCCCGGACGCTTTACTTTAGAAGTCTTAACAGTCAACTCTCCACGTAAATACCTGGCAGTAAGAGTGTCTTTTCTAGTAAAATCTGCAGGGCTGCCCGCTGCTACTACTGTACCTCCGTGACGCCCTGCTCCCGGACCAATATCCAGAATATAATCAGATGCCAGCATCATGTCTTTGTCATGTTCTACCACAAGAACCGTATTGCCAATATCACGGAGATTCTGAAGAGACTTAATGAGCTTCACATTATCCCGCTGATGCAATCCGATACTTGGCTCATCCAGAATATATAAAACTCCGACAAGCTGGGTTCCGATTTGTGTTGCAAGTCTGATCCGCTGAGCTTCTCCGCCTGACAGAGTCCGTAAAGGACGGTTCAGGAAAAGATAATCAAGACCTACATCAAGCAGAAATCCAATCCTTTTTCTGATTTCTTTTAATATTTCGGTCGCTATAAGATTTTGTTTACCTGAAAGTCTTTTCTCGATATCCACCAGCCAGCCAGCCAGTGTGGAAATAGACATATTCGCGAGCTCAGAGATATTCTTATCATCGATTTTAAAATGCAACGATTCCTTTTTCAGACGAGCTCCTTTACAAACAGGGCACTCTCTTACTTCTTTAAAATCCCGCAACCAGTTCTCTGTCTTTTCTGAATACTCCTGTTGTTTTTCAAGGTAAGTCACTATTCCTTCATAAATCTGTCCTGCGCTATATCCATTGGCCGTCATTGCTTCTACCGGCAGACCATAAAGTATTAACTTTAATACAGATTCCGGTATTTCAGCAATTGGGGTCGATAACGTCAGATCTGCTCTTTTCAGAATTGCCTCAATCTGCCGAAAAATCCATATATCTCTGTATTCCCCAATAGGAAGGATTCCACCTCTGCTTATACTTAGTGACTTATCCGGTATTATCCCTGACTCTGTCAGCTCTTCAATTTGCCCAAGTCCGTTACATTCCGGACAGGCGCCATAGGGAGAGTTGAAGGAAAAAATATTGGGAGCAGGATCATCATACGCTATACCGGACTCCGGATCCATTAAATATTTCGAGAAAAACATGGGGGTATCAGCCTCTCCATCGGATAAATAAGGCAAAACAAGCATCGTACCCTTTCCATGATTCATAGCAATCTTTACTGCCGATGATAAACGGAAGCGCTCTTCTTCTCTCAGCAGCAGCCTATCCACTACAATATCAATATCATGAACCTTGTACCGGTCAAGCTGCATTTTAGGATCAATATCCAATATCTGCCCATCGACTCTGACCTTGGAAAAACCCTGCTTTCTTATCTGCACAAAAAGCTCTCTGTAATGCCCCTTACGGCCTTTTACTACCGGTGCAAGCACGGCAGCTTTCTTTCCCGAAAATGAGCTTATCAGATAGTTAATTATCTGGTCTTCGGACTGCCGGACCATTTTTTTGCCGGTCACATAGGAAAACGCTTCTCCTGCTCTGGCATACAATAACCGGAGAAAATCATAAATTTCCGTTACTGTACCGACTGTAGATCTCGGATTACGTGAAGTTGTCTTTTGTTCAATGGAAATCACTGGACTTAAGCCATTGATCTTATCAACATCAGGCCTTTCCATGTTTCCCAGAAAAGACCGCGCATACGTCGAAAAGCTCTCCATATACCTCCGCTGCCCTTCTGCATAAATCGTATCAAATGCAAGCGAGGATTTTCCGCTTCCGCTTATTCCGGTAATTACAACCAGCTTATTTCTCGGGATAAAAACATCAATATTCTTCAGGTTATGCTCACGTGCCCCATAGACTTCAATCTGCTCGTCTCCTACAGGATCAAATACCTGCTGATTAGTGTTCGTTGTAGTATCTGCCAAAACCTTATTCTCCTGCTTTAAACAATAAAATTACAAGATATTGGCTCCGTATACCAGCATAAAGAAGACTTTTTACCTGAAAGCAGTTCTTTTATGAGCAGCTTTCACTCTGTATCACAGCCAAATTATCCGTTATTGCTCTTGTGTTTTTCTTCTGTTTTCCCGGGCATTGTCCCAAAAACATAATCCCACAGAGGAGAAGACACTCCGAAAACTACGGTATCATCCTTGTAATGATGAATCGCATGATTGATCCACAGATGCTTGAAAATATTCTTAGGCGGCGGATAGGCATGCACAATATAATGTACAAAAAGATAAGCGGAATATCCACATAGTATGCCTGGTAAGAAGCCAAACACTCTGGTATTCATAAGTGAATAGAAGACTGCGAAAAAAAATACCGCAAAAGTGATGCTTAAAAGCGGCGGCATGGCAAGACGATCCTTATCCTTGGGAAACTCATGGTGTACACCATGCATATTGTACTGAATGGTTCTTTTCCAGCCCTTATCCGGCTTCATATGAAACAGGTATCTGTGGGCCATATATTCCATGAAAGTGAAAAACAGAAAACCACCCAGAAACAAGAAAGGAATGACCAGAACGGGCAAATTGGTATACATCACTGCGTATATCAGCAAACCCGCTGAAGTCGTAATAAAAATTGAAATCGGAATCGAAATATGTGTTCTTGATAACCGTTCCAGAATCGGATTTTCAAAGATCCTTTTTGATCCGGAGTGCTTGGGTTTAATTTTATAGCCGTCCAACATTTTTTTAACCGTTTTTTCAGTAAAAAACCACCAACTAATGATAAAAAAAAGCTATAATCTTTATTTGAATAATAAAATTATCCGACAAATTGTTTGCCAGATTTGGTCAATACTTCGGTGTAGAGTTCAATGTATTTCGGTATTATATTATCCATATCAAATTCTTTGGCCCGATTGAGCGCATTCTCTTTAAACCGGGGCAAATTCGCATCATCCAGAATAATCGCAGCCTTTTCGACCATATCATCAATATCTCCCACATTGCTCAGAAATCCGGTCTGCCCGTTTATATTCAGCTCCGGCAATCCTCCGGCATTAGACGATAATACGGGCACTTCACAAGCCATTGCCTCCAGGGCAGCCAGTCCAAAGCTTTCTGTTTCGCTTGGCATTATAAAAAGATCTCCCACCGAAAGCACCTCTTCTACCGAGTCAATTTTGCCCAGCAACCGTATATCCTGACAAATCTGATATTCACGACAAAGCATTTCTATTTTCTGACGGTCGGGTCCGTCTCCGACCAACAGCAGTTTGCATGGGATACGCTCTTTCAGCTTACGAAAAACTTTCAGGACATCCTCTACTCGTTTTACCGGCCTGAAATTGGACGTATGTACAAGAAGCTTTTCATTATTGGGGCAAATCGCTATCTTGAAGTGGTCTTTCCGAAGTTTCTTGAAGCGCTGTATATCAATAAAGTTAGGGATCACCTGAATATCCTTATGTACCGAAAAATGCTTGTAGGTATCTTTCTTTAAATCCTCGGAAACTGCCGTAACCCCGTCTGACTGATTGATACTGAACGTGACAACCGGTGCAAAACTCTGATCTTTACCAACGAGCGTAATATCCGTACCATGAAGCGTTGTTACAAATGGCAGATTATAACCTTCTGCCCTGAGAATCTCTCTGGCCATATAGGCAGCAGAAGCATGTGGTATTGCATAGTGTACATGAACAAGATCCAGGTTTTCATATTTAGCGACCATAACCATTTTGCTGGCCAGCGCTAATTCATAAGGCGGGTATTGGAACAGAGGATATGAGAAAATATCAACTTCATGATAAAAAACATTCTCATTAAAGAAGTCCAGCCTCGACGGTTGCGTATAGGTTATGAAGTGCACCTGATGTCCTCTTTTTGCAAGAGCTTTTCCAAGCTCAGTGGCAACAACACCGCTGCCGCCGAACGTCGGATAACAAACTATTCCTATTTTCATTGTATCAGAATCATTGGGACAATATAAAAAATATGTTTTTAAATGGATGCCCCCTGATGATCTTTCTCATCTGGCATACATCTAAACTAAAAATAACACTTTACCTTTCAGACAATTTCTCTGAAATAATTATTTCATTAAATTTTTTCTGTCTCTTCTCTATTACTATTGCTCATATGTATAATTCAGAATTGCCTTATAGATGACATCCTGGATCGCCGTTCTGACATTGGTACGAATCAGCCTGGTATTGGAAGCATCAGGATAAACCCTGTTTGAAAGAAAAACATAAACAAGATTCTGATCCGGATCAACCCATGCTGCCGTTCCGGTAAATCCTGTATGCCCATACGTTCTGGGTGAAACGAAATCCGACGTCGGACCATTTCCGTCCGGTTCAGGCTTATCCCACCCCAGTCCTCTCCGGTTTTTATCAAACTGCTTGCGGGAGAATGTACCGAGTGTTTCCGGAAGAAGATATCGTAATCCACCATAATAGCCGTTTTGCAGATTCATCTGCATAAGAATGCCCACATCCCTTGCATTGCTAAACAACCCGGCATGCCCTCCTACACCACCCAGCATGGCAGCGCCCTGATCATGCACATTGCCCCGAACCAGCTTTTTCCTGAACAACACATCATTTTCAGTCGGTGCAATACGATCAAGCGGGAATTTTTCAGCCGGTTTGTACGTCATGGTTGTCAAGCCCAGAGGAGTATAATAATTCTGCTGCATAAACGTATCGATACTCTGATTAAGCAGCTTTTCCGCTATACGTTTCATAATATAAAATCCGAGATCACTATATGTATAAGGATACTTCTCTTTCTTCTTTCTTTTCAGCAGATCAGATTGAATCGTCCACTGCCAGAGAGAGTCCTCAATAGATGCTGATGAGTATAGCCCCTCGCAAACCTGATTGGGAAAAGTATCAGAGCGTACACAACTGTAGAAAGCAGCCATAAACCCTGATGTATCCAGTGTTTTTTTCCAGTGTGGCAGAAATGGTATAAGACCGGCCTGATGGGTCAGAATATCCCTGATCTCAAGATCTTCTTTGTTTGTCCCCTTTAGTTCAGGCAGGTAAAATGAAGCTTTCTTATCCAGGTTAAGCTCTCCGCGGTCATATAAAAACATGATTGCCTGCAGAGTCCCCGCAACTTTCGTAATTGAGGCAATATCATAGATCGTCTTATCAGTAACTTCCGCATCCTTTTCATAGGTGAGAAAGCCAAAGGATCGTTCATAAACAACTTTGCCATCTCTTGCCACAAATACCTGAACACCAGGCGTAGCCTTGTCTGCTATTGCTTTCAGCGCGATAGAGTCAATTTTAGACAATGTTTTATTATCCATTCCTGCATTTTCCGGGAAGGCGTATTGTAAACGATACAGCGCAGAGGTTTCGATGCCACTTCCCAGCGGCAACCGATCGCCTACTGATACCGGCAGTTTTCCTTTTATACCAAATGCTCCGAATATTGCCTGTGGTACGAGGCTCCGGGTAAATTCATTATCTTCATAGGCACAAATAAGCGTCTCGCTATTCGAGAAGTACTGCAAACTGTATGGCGGAGCGAATACAGCCACTATCACTCTCTGATTTTGTTGTTGCAGCCGATTTACAAAGTCAATGGTTTTTTCAGATACTCCATAATTTTTTGAACTCCATAAAGAAGTTCCCATAATACCTACAACTACGACTTCTTCGCTTTTTAATTCATTCAAAAGATCTGTATATACAGATTCTGGCGCATTCTTATCGGAAAGGGAATAATGATTAAATGGGGCGTATTTGCTCAGGGTTTGTTGAAAAATAGTATTCTTTTCTACCCCTATTGCAACCGAAGCAAAACGAGTCGTATCCAGAATCTGTACAGGTACAAAATTCCGGTCATCCTTTACCATTGTTATGGCATTACGATACAAATCCAGAATCAGCGCTTTCTTTTTATCATTATTCAGATCATCATGAAGATTCTGAGCAACTACGTTTGAATCAAAAACAACCCCGGACCAATACTTTGCCAAAAGGACCTTTCTGGCACGTATATCAATCTCCTCCTGCGTAATTTCCCCTTTCTTTATTGCCCGGGCAATTCTTTTCATCGCCAGCGGAACATCTTCCGCAAACAGCAGCACATCGTTGCCTGCAAGCAATGCCTTTAATTCCACTTCGCCGGGCTTATAATAACTGGATACTCCCTTCATGTTCAGCGCATCTGTAAATACCAGGCCCTTAAACCCCAATTCATCTTTAAGAAGGGAGTTAACTACTTTACCGGAAAGAGTAGTGGCCAGATTCTGAGTATCATCAAACGAAGGCACATGCAGATGACCTACCATAATACTTTTCAGATCGCTATTAATCAGCTTTTTAAAAGGATACAATTCTGTCTCTGCAATCTGATTCCGATCTTTTAAGATCACCGGCAGTGAGTAATGAGAGTCTGAATCCGTATCTCCATGTCCGGGAAAATGTTTTGCATTGGAAAGTACGTGCCGATCCTGCATCCCCTGCATATAGGCGATACCCTTGCGGGCAACATTATCTTTATCTTCTCCAAAGGAACGTACACCAATCACCGGATTGCGGGGATTGGAATTAATATCCACAACAGGGGCAAAATTGATTTGCATTCCAAGGCGGCGGCATTCATTGGCCACCTCTTTTCCCATCCGATAGATATACCTATCATCCTGAATAGCTCCAAGGGTCATTTGTCGCGGAAAAGCAAGTGTACTGTCAAGCCTCATAGCAACTCCCCATTCTGCATCCATCGCTATAAATAATGGCACCTTGGAAAGACTCTGATAATGATTAGTAAGCAATGCCTGACGGACCGGGCCACCCTGAAAAAAAATCAGCCCCCCGATTCCGTGCTCAGAAACCAGATTTGCTATCTGGCTAACATGCTCATTCCCTTTGTTGGAATATGCCGCTATCATAAACAGCTGCCCGAGACGCTCCTCCGGAGAAAGACTATTAAAAACACTGTCAACCCATCTTTCTGCAAACTCATTTTCCGCCTTTTGTGCAAAAGCAATGCTTCCCCACAGGAGTAATAAGAAGCAAAAAAAGACTGAAGGAGCTGTTCCGGTTGCTTTGTCAAACATATTCTTAAATAAAGAAAATTATTTCGGGACCTAGTTAGTCAAATTCCAAAAAGAGACCAAATTTTATAAGCATATCAGGAGGTTCTTTTTAGAATAAACTTAGTAAATCGCCGGACGGTATCCCATCTTGCTACAATCATGCCGGCATTGTTTCCTACATTTATAAAATAACTGTTCGTCAACAAAAGTTATTATAAGTGAAAAATATTCTCCGCGAGAAGCCCTCAAAGAAAATTCCGTTTCACTTTTTAAGTGAAATATCCGCATATTTGTTGCCTCATGAAAGTTTAGTTTATGCCTGATATTATTCGATTACTTCCAGACTCACTGGCCAATCAGATTGCAGCAGGAGAAGTGGTGCAGCGGCCTGCATCCGTGGTAAAAGAGTTGCTGGAAAATTCTATTGACGCCCAAAGCACAAAAATACAACTTGTAATAAAAGATGCCGGCAAGCAGCTTATTCAGGTCATTGATAACGGAAAAGGAATGTCCGGAACAGATGCACGCATGAGCTTTGAGCGGCACGCAACATCTAAGCTTGCAACTACAGAAGACCTTTTCAATATCCGGACACTGGGATTCAGGGGAGAGGCGCTCGCATCGATTGCAGCTGTCGCTCAGGTAGAGATGAAAACATGTACTGCAGAAGATGAGCTCGGAATACTCTTAAAAGTTGAAGGATCAGAGGTAAAAACACAGGAACCGATAGCAACTGCCCAAGGCACCTCTATTGCAGTAAAAAATCTGTTTTTCAATGTACCGGCAAGAAGAAACTTTCTCAAATCAAATGCGGTGGAGATGAAGCATATCATTGAGGAATTTCAGCGTGTGGCTTTAAGCTTCCCCGAGATTGCCTTCATATTTGTACAAAATGATCTCGAGGTATATAACCTCCCCTCAGAAAAACTGAGCAAGCGAATCATAAATCTTCTGGGAAACAGCTACAAAGAGCAATTAATCCCCTGTCAGGAAGAAACAGATCTCGTAAAAATCAAAGGGTATATCGGTAAACCGGAAAGTGCCAGAAAAACACGAGGAGAACAGTATTTCTTTGTAAACAGCCGGTTTATAAAACATAATTACCTTCATCATGCAGTAAAGACAGGATACGATAACCTGATTGCAGAAGACTGCTTCCCCTTTTACACCTTGTTTATTGAAATTGACCCCAAGCATATTGACATCAATGTTCATCCAACCAAAACGGAGGTTAAGTTTGATGACGAACGTACACTGTACGCAATTCTTCTCGCCGCAATAAAAAAAGCCCTGGCAACGCATAACATCACTCCCTCCCTGGACTTTGACCAGGACATTAATTTTAATATGCTAAATACCAGCCTTGAGACCTCCAGTCTGAAAGCCGCCGGCTTTTACAGCCAGTCCTCAAATTTTTCTCTGCCTAAAAAGAACCTCAATAACTGGGAAAAGCTGTACGAGAACTTTAATCAGGAGAAAGATACTTCCGGATTCGATACTCCGGACACGCATGAAGCATCCGGGAATGCACCATTAATCTTTGAAAGCAGGGCAAATAATCAGTCCGACCCAGTCAAAGAAGAAGCCGCTCAGGAAAACAATAGTCCGACAACAACTTTTCAGCTTCATCTGAAATATATAGTCAGTCAGGTAAAGTCTGGAATGGTCATTGTGGATCAGCAGGCTGCGCATGAACGTATACTTTACGAAAAATACCAGCTAATGCTCGCTAATCGCTCCGGAGCCTCGCAGCAATCTTTATTTCCTCAGACAGTTGAGCTTGATCCGGGAGATTTTTCACTAATCATAGAGATGGAAAAAGAAATAAAAGCCCTCGGATTTCAGTTTAACATATTCGGGAAAAGTTCCATCATTCTTAATGGTATACCAGCAGACATGCCCACTGGCATAAGTGAAAAGCAATTATTCGAAGGACTCCTGGAGCAGTTCAAGCGCAATCAGTCCGAACTAAAACTGGAAAAACAGGAAAACCTGATTCGTTCTCTTGCACGCAGATCTTCGATGAAATCCGGGACCCGCTTATCCACTATGGAGATGAACAGCCTCATCGATAATCTTTTCGCATGTAAAGTGCCGAATTATGGCCCTAACGGAAATCCTACGTTCGTAATACTCGAAATGGATAAAATTGCAAAATTCTTTACCAGATAGCCATGAGACCCTTTTTCAGACTTACACCGGCAATCACCAATATCATACTGCTCAACGTACTGATCATGCTGCTGATGATGTTTCTGCCGGGTATACAGTTACTGTTTTATAATGCATTGGCATTGCACTCTCCCATGTCGCCCGAATTTATTCCGACACAGTTTTTTTCGTATATGTTTTTGCATGCCAACATCGGACACTTATTCAGCAATATGTTTGGTCTGATGATCTTTGGCTCATTGCTTGAAGACTTCTGGGGAGCGCGCAGATTAATAAGCTACTATCTGATATGCGGACTGGGTGCAGGGGTTATTTACAGTGTATTCCAATATATCGAACACAGAGAAATGTATGCAGTGATGCAGGACTTTCTGAAGGATCCCAATCCCGCCAATTATTCATATTTCATGTATGAATACAATCGCGAATATTATACCGATATGCTTAACTGGATTGACAGATTCAGAGAAAATCCGGATAATTATTTGTATATTGAACAAGCTAAAGCAAACATTGTTAACTATTATTCCAATAAATTGAGCATTCCAATGGTGGGAGCATCGGGAGCATTGTTTGGAATTCTAATGGCCTATGGGATGTTATTTCCCAATACGACACCGTTTATAATCCCGATTCCGGCCAAATTTATAGTAGCTCTTTATGGAATTACCGCCTATTTCGGCGTTATAAAGAATGATCCCGGTGATTTTACGGCTCACTCGGCACATCTGGGAGGCATGATAATTGGTTTCTTTGTAATTAAATACTGGCAAAAAAAACGAACCCGATTTTACTAGAATGAATATTTTTGAAGACATAAAGTACAACTTTCGTCAAAAAGACAATGGATTAATCAAAATTATTCTGATTAATGTGATTGTCTTTGTCCTAATGGCGATACTAAATGTAATCTTCAGATTATCCAGTTTAGATTATCTTTCCGAGCAATTACGGCATCTGGTAGCCTTACCCGCAGAGTTTTCCCGGTTTATCTTTCGCCCCTGGACAATTCTGACCTATTTCTTTACCCATAGCCTGACCGATTTGCTGCATATTGTATTCAATATGCTGTTCCTATATTGGTTCGGAAGAATTATTGCAGAATATATCGGCAATCGCCGCCTTGTTAATCTGTACCTTACAGGAGGTATATTCAGCGGACTTGTTTTCCTTCTTCTCTTTAATCTGATACCTTTTTACATTCACCGGTCAGCCGGCGTTTCCCTTGTAGGAGCATCCGGCAGTGTATATGCAGTAGTGGTTGCCGCAGCTACACTTCTGCCTCATTATCGCTTCAATCTTATTCTTCTGGGCCCGGTAAAGATTACATATATCGCCGCTTTCTTTATTGTCATTTCAATCATAGGGTCAGTAGAAGCCAATGCGGGCGGCAATGTATGTCATTTAGGTGGTGCATTGTTCGGTTATTTATATGTTACCCAACTGCGAAAGGGGCGGGATATGGGCAAGCCAATAAACCTGATTGCCGGCTGGATCAAAAATATAGGTAAACCATCCATGAAAGTCTCCTACCGGTCTCCCGCCGCTCCTGCCGATAAGAATACTCCGATCAGTCAGGAAGAAATAGACCGTATACTCGATAAAATTAACAAAAGCGGTTACGAAAGTCTTACCAAGGCAGAAAAAGAAAGACTCTTTAAAGCGAGCGAAAAATAACGCTCAGAGCAAAGCAGTTTTAACTATTTCTTTGACATAAAAAAAGCGGGATTACCCCGCTTTTTGTTTATCGCTATATGTTCGTACAAAGACAGCCAATCAGCTCTTTCTGACATCGATATGCAATTCTGTCAGCTGTGCACCACTTACCGGTGCAGGTGAGTCGATCATTACATCTCTGCCACTGTTATTTTTGGGGAAGGCAATAAAATCCCGAATTGAATCCACTCCACCAAATAAGCTGCACAAGCGGTCAAAGCCAAAAGCAATACCTCCGTGCGGGGGGGCACCATATTCAAAAGCATCCATCAGGAACCCAAACTGGGCTTTGGCTTCTGCATCAGAAAACCCAAGAACTTTGAACATTTTACTCTGTAGCTCTTTGTCATGTATCCTGATTGACCCACCGCCGATTTCCACTCCGTTGATCACAAGGTCATATGCATTGGCCCGAACCTCTCCCGGTGCTGAGTCAAGGAGCATTATGTCCTCAGGCTTTGGCGAGGTAAACGGATGATGCATCGCAAACCAACGCGCCTCATCTTCACCCCATTCCAGCAGAGGGAAATCAACTACCCAAAGGACTGAATATGTATCTTTATCTCTTAGTCCCAATCGCTTGCCCATTTCTAACCGCAATTCATTAAGCGCAGATCGGGTTTGTTTTACTTCTCCGGCAAGAATTAATAACAGATCACCTGGTTTTGCATCAAATAAAGTCGCCCATTGCTTAAGATCATCTTCCGTATAGAATTTATCGACAGAAGATTTTACTGTGCCATCTTCATTTATCCGTACATATACCAGCCCTTTGGCTCCAATCTGAGGCCTTTTTACAAAGTCTGTAAGCTGATCAAGCTCTTTTCTTGTATAGGAAGCACAGCCCACAGCATTGATGCCAACTACAATATCTGCTGTATCAAATACCGGAAACCCTTTGCCTCTTGCAGCATCAGTCAGCTCAACGAACTTCATACCAAAACGGGTATCCGGCTTATCACACCCGTAATATCTCATGGCATCGGCATACGTCATTCTTGGAAAATCACCCAGCTCCAGACCTTTTACCGCTTTAAACAAGTGACGCGTAAGCCCTTCAAAAGTACTGAGTATATCTTCCTGATTTACAAAGGACATTTCGCAGTCTATCTGGGTAAATTCGGGCTGGCGATCCGCTCTGAGATCTTCGTCTCTGAAGCATTTTACAATCTGATAATAACGATCAAATCCGGAAACCATCAAAAGCTGCTTGAAGGTCTGCGGCGACTGCGGAAGTGCATAAAACTCTCCCGGATTCAGTCGGGAAGGAACAATAAAGTCTCTTGCTCCTTCGGGAGTTGACTTGATCAGAACGGGGGTTTCTACTTCTACAAAGTCGAGCGAATTCATATAATTGCGTACTTCAGAGGCCATACGGTGCCTCAGTTCAAGAGATTTCCGGACCACTGACCTGCGCAAATCCAGATAACGGTATTTCATCCGCAAATCTTCCCCGCCGTCTGTGTCATCTTCAATCAGAAATGGCGGCAGTTTTGCAGAGTTCAATATTTCCAGCTCGGAGATCAGCACTTCAATATCTCCGGTTGCCAGTTTGGGATTCTTTGAAACTCTTTCAATGACCTTCCCGGTTGCTCTGATCACATATTCCCGCCCAAGCGAGCGTGCCTTTTCTATGAGTTCTGCCGCAGTCTTACTCTCATCAAAAAACAACTGGGTGATACCATACCTGTCCCGCAAGTCAATCCAAAGCATGCCGCCTTTATCCCGGGTACGCTGTACCCAGCCGCACAGGGTCACTTCATTATTTATATCGCTAATTCTAAGCTCTCCGCAAGTTTTTGTTCGTAACATAAGGTCAATGGTTTTTGAAGATTGCGAATTTAAGGATTTGTTTATGTAACCAAAAGCAATTAAAAGCATCCTTTTTGTATGAAATCCATGATTACGGAAATAATTAGTAAATTGTAAATATTTTCCCTGTGAGGGCGTTTACATAAACACGTTATCTACTTGTATACAATGAATAAAATGCCGAACGTATTGTTTTCACTAATCGTGCTGCTTGCCTTATGCAGCATGAAGCAGGCCACTATGAAAAGATACCAGCTGACAGAGGGCATCAGTGCATCAGTTCCGGATAATTTTGTGCCTATGTCCGACAATGACATTGCAATCAGGTACCCTTCTACCAAAAAGCCCCTTGCCATGTTTACCTCAAGTGATATGACTGTTGATTTCGGCCTGAATGTCACCAAATCAAACTGGGCGGGAAATGATCTTGCCTTGTTAAAAGATGTGTACAAATCAACGCTGTATACCTTATACAATGAGGTACAGATTATCCGCGAGGAAATACAGACAGTCAACAAGCAGAATTTTGTTGTTCTGGAGTTTACGTCAAAAGCGGACCAGACCAGAAAATATACGTTTCTTCAATACGGAATATTCAACAACCGGGTATACATTTTTAACTTTACATGCCCTGAAAGGGAAATGCCTAAATGGAGCACAACAGCCGGTGAAATCATGGCTTCTGTCAAAGTTAAGCCGGGAAAGCTAAAAGCAGTTGAATACAACCCTTCCGGAACAGCACCTTCGAAAGGCAAGAGTCCCAGGGAAGTTCTTGATGAACAAAAAAGTAAATCCGGACAAAAGACTACCGGTCGCTAGAACAATTTGTTATGCTTTCTGTTTTCTCTGATGAATATTTTATGAAAGAAGCCCTCAAAGAGGCCAACAAAGCCTTCGAAGAGGGCGAGATACCGGTAGGGGCTGTTGTTGTATGTAAAAACAGAATAATTGCGAGGGCGCATAATCAGACAGAGCGTCTTACGGATGTCACGGCACATGCGGAAATGCTGGCGCTTACTGCTTCATCTCATAATCTGGGAAGCAAATTCTTACCGGATTGCGATTTATTCGTAACACTCGAACCCTGCACTATGTGCGCAGGGGCTATTTTCTGGTCAAGAATTCGCAGGCTGATTTATGCAGCCCCGGACCCTAAAAGAGGCTTCACATTGCTCAGCCCCAATGCACTACACCCCAAAACTGAAGTACAGTCCGGGATTCTTGCAATGGAAAGCGCGCAATTATTATCGTTTTTTTTTAATAAACTTCGAAATTGACTTAATTTTGATATTATAATATTGTTTAACCTTTAATTTTTGGATTTATGGCTTTTGAATTACCGTCATTACCGTATGCACCCGATGCGTTAGAACCCTACATAGATAAAGCGACCATGGAAATTCATCATGGAAAACACCATGCCGCTTATGTAAACAATCTGAACAGCGCTATCGAGGGCACTCCTCTTGCAGGCAAGTCTATTGAAGAAATCATGAAATCAATAAGCTCTTCTTCTGCTGCTGTAAGGAATAATGGAGGCGGACATTACAATCATACCTTATTCTGGACAATCCTTTCAAAAAACGAAAGTAAACCATCAAGCGAGCTTGCTGCTGCAATTGATAAGGCGTTCGGTTCCTTTGACAACTTCAAGGAAGAGTTTGCCAAGGCCGGAGCGACACGCTTTGGTTCCGGTTGGGCCTGGCTTATTGTTGATCAGTCCGGCGAATTAAAAGTAACTTCTACTCCGAATCAGGACAATCCGCTGATGGACATTGCCGAAGTAAAAGGAACACCAATTCTCGGTATGGATGTCTGGGAACACGCATACTATCTGAAGTATCAGAACAGAAGACCCGATTACATTTCTGCATTCTGGTCTGTTGTTAATTGGGAAGAAGTATCGAAGCGATATGCTGCAGCTAAGAAATAATCATTTAGCAGCAAAAATTTAAATAAAAAAGCTCCGGCCCTGATAGCAGAAACCGGAGCTTTTTTATTTGTTTGACCTGATAAAAGCAAAAGGCCGCATAAACCAACTGTTTATACGGCCTTTTTAAAATCAGACAGACCTGTTTTCTTAACCGTTCATTGAGATTAAGAATTCATTATTGTCTTTCGTATTTTTCATTCTGTCTATCAGGAACTCCATCGCTTCTACAGAAGTCATATCTGACATGAACTTTCTGAGGATCCATACTCTTGACAGTTCATCTTTATCCATAAGAAGATCTTCTCTACGAGTACCGGAAGCCGGAACATCTATCGCCGGATAAATTCTCTTATTAGCAAGCTTACGATCAAGCTGAAGCTCCATGTTACCGGTTCCTTTGAATTCTTCAAAGATAACTTCATCCATCTTGGACCCGGTCTCGATCAATGCCGTAGCAATAATGGTAAGAGAACCTCCATTTTCCACATTCCGGGCAGCACCGAAGAAACGTTTAGGCTTATGCAATGCATTTGCATCCACACCACCTGAAAGTATCTTACCTGAAGAAGGCACCACTGTATTATATGCCCTTGCAAGCCTGGTTATTGAATCAAGCAGTATTACTACATCATGTCCGCACTCAACCATTCTTTTAGCTTTTTCCAAAACAATGCTGGCAACCTTTACATGCCGTTCTGCCTGCTCATCAAATGTAGAGGAGATAACCTCAGCCTTCACATTTCTTGCCATATCTGTCACCTCTTCCGGACGCTCATCAATCAGAAGAATCAGCAGATGCACTTCCGGATGATTTTCGGCAATAGCATTGGCTATTTCTTTTAATAATACGGTTTTTCCTGTTTTAGGCTGGGCAACGATCATTCCTCTCTGACCTTTTCCGATCGGAGCAAACAGATCCAGAACTCTTGTGGAAAGGATATGGTGTCTGGTGCTTAGATTCAATCTTTCCTGCGGAAAGAGCGGGGTAAGGTATTCAAAAGGTATTCTGTCACGGATTTCTTCCGTAGTTTTTCCATTCACACTTTCAACTCTTAAAAGAGCGAAATATTTCTCTCCTTCTTTCGGCGGGCGAATCTGGCCTTTAACAGAGTCTCCGGTTTTTAAACCAAAAAGCTTAATCTGTGAAGGAGACACATATATATCATCGGGGCTGGCCAGATAGTTATAATCTGCCGACCTGAGAAAACCGTAACCATCCTGCATAATCTCAAGGACCCCGGAGTTGGTAATAATACCATCAAACTCCTTGATCGATACGTTGTATTTGAATCCGCTCCGTTTGGGTCTTTCGGGTCTTTCTTCTTTTTCTGTCAACGGCAGCTCAACAGTCTCCTCAACAATGGGATGTATAACAACTTCTTCTTCCTTTTCATATTTCTCAGCAGGAAAGTCTAAAGGCTCTCCCAGAGCTATTTCTTCCGGAGAAGCATCTCTGACGTTTTCCCTTTTTCTAGGCCTTCTCCGAGGCTCGTTTGAGTCTTCTTTTGGTCCGTTATTCATCGTGTCACTTTTGGAAATAGTACTCTCTGGCATAATAGCCTGCTGGTCGAGTATCTTATATATAAGGTCTTTTTTTGGCAGTTTTTTAAAGTTGCTGATGCCCATTTCCTCAGCAATCTCCTTAAGCTCAGATAACAATCTGACTTCTAAATCTTCAATATTATACATGCTGAAATGATATTAGAAAATGGATTTAACTCACGAGAAAAACGAAGCGCACAGGCATGGGTCTTTCAAGGTAAACCGGATTTTCAATAAAGAGTTAACTGTTAAACTAAAAAGATATGAACTTGTTTGTTTAAGAAAAAGCTAAAAGCTGTTTTAGAAGTGCAATATTAGCTAACAGTATTCAATAAACAAAATATGCACCGTCAATGGTTTCAAAAAAATTAAATTATTTGCCACTGCAATTCTTGAGGCATTCGGCAAATCTTTTATACCTTTAGGGGTTAAAAAAAACTTTTAGCAGATGCTGCAAATTGGTTACATCAGAGAAAATCAGGCAGACGTAATAGCCAGGCTGAAAAAAAAGCATTATGGCAAAGCCGAAGAAAACGTGCAATTAATTCTGGAGACTGATCGTAAACGCCGGGAAGCTCAGCAGGAGCTTGATTCTGTTCTGGCGGAATCCAACAATAAGGCGAAAGAAATCGGATCTTTAATGAAAGAAGGTCGCAAAGAAGAAGCTGAAAATGTCAAAATTGTTGCAACAAATCTTCGGGAAAAAGCAAAAACACTGGCTGATAACTTAAATACTATCGAAGCAGAGCTTCAGAATATTCTGGTACAGCTGCCTAATCTGCCTCATGCCGCCGTTCCTGAAGGACGTTCTGCGGAGGACAATATGATTGTACTTACCAACAAGAAGGATATAAAACTTCCTTCGGAAGCAGCTCCTCACTGGGAACTGATAAAAAAGTATGACATCATTGATTTCGAGCTGGGCAACAAAATTACCGGCGCCGGATTTCCTGTATATAAAGGCAAAGGAGCAAGGCTGCAAAGAGCTTTAATCTCTTTCTTTCTGGATGAGGCAATTAAGGCAGGATACACAGAAATTATGCCTCCTATTCTGGTAAATGAGGACTCTGGTTTTGGTACCGGCAATCTTCCGGATAAAGAAGGCCAGATGTATCATGTAACCCAGGACGATCTTTATCTTATACCTACAGCCGAAGTGCCAATTACCAATCTCTACCGCGATGTAATTGTCAGAGAGGAAGACCTTCCTATTAGAAATGTTGGTTACACTCCATGCTTTAGGAGAGAAGCCGGTTCATGGGGAGCCGATGTAAGAGGCTTAAACCGCCTGCATCAGTTTGAAAAAGTAGAGATTGTTCAGATCTCCAAACCAGAACAATCATATGAAACTCTTGATGATATGGTCAATTATGTTGAGAGTCTGCTACAAAAGCTGGAGCTTCCATACCGGATTCTAAAGTTATGCGGCGGAGATATGAGTTTTACCAGCGCTCTGACTTTTGATTTTGAAGTATATTCTGCGGCCCAGGATCGCTGGCTGGAAGTAAGTTCCGTAAGTAACTTCGAGAGCTTTCAGGCCAACCGGCTGAAGCTCCGTTATAAAACGGAAGGCAAAACACAGCTTTTACATACCCTAAACGGAAGTGCATTGGCTCTGCCGAGGATACTTGCGGCGATTCTGGAAAACAACCAACAGGAAAACAGCATAAAAATACCAGAAGTATTGATTCCTTATACAGGATTCGGCACTATCTGAGATCTGATAAGAGGAAGCTGCCGGAATAACACTTCCGGCAGTTCCCTTAATTAATTTCCTCCAGCCAGGTTTTAAAATATACAAACTTCCCCTCAAAACGCTGATGTAGCTTCACTTCCAGCGACTCTTCATAGAGGTTCCGATAATTGCTGAGCTGATCAAGATTATCCACCATAAGCTGGACGCTATACGTCGTTCCTCCCTGCGCATATTCATCATTCAAAAGCTTCAGAATTTTGTAGCTTTCAATATAGCCGGTCTTGTGAATAAGCGGGAGATAATCATCTTTCATAAAAGACAGCCACGCTTCTGCTGCACTATTTTCAACCTGAAAGGTAATATTATATAGAATCATCGACTTAACTGTTTAATTATTGGGTCACCTATTCAACCCACAGAACCAATCCTTTGAGATATTCACCTTCCGGATGATAAATATTCACCGGATGATCTGCCGGCTGGTGCAGCTGATGAATAATTCTGATATTTCTGCCCGAATCAGCCGCTGCCGAAAAAACAATTTTCCGGAAAAGGTCTGTATCGATATTCTGTGAACATGAGAAAGTCAACACGATTCCGCCTTTTCTGATTTTGTTAAAAGCTCTGAGATTAATCTGCTTGTATCCTCGTGACGCATTTTCCACTGCTTTGGCATTTTTTGCGAAAGCTGGCGGGTCAAGAATGATCAGATCATAATATTGATCAGGCATATCCCTAAGATAATCGAAACAGTCCTGTGCAATGCCCTTATGATTTGCACCGGGAAAGTTAAGATTTACATTCCTTGCTGCCATTTCTATTGCATCCGAAGAAATATCAAGAGAATGAACCTCTCTGGCATTACCGGCAATTGCGTATACTGAAAAGCCTCCGGTGTAGCTAAACGCATTCAGTACAGTCTTCTCCCTGGCCAACTGTTGAACAAGCAGTCTGTTTTCTCTCTGATCAAGAAAGAAGCCGGTTTTCTGTCCTTTGATAAAATCAACTTCAAACCCCAATCCATGCTCACAAATCACTATTGACTCTTCCTTATCTTCCGTCAACCACCCTGCCTTCATTTCCACCGCTTCAATATTCCGGGAACTGGATTTTGTCTTTGCGTATACTTTAGAGTACCCGTTTAGCCGCAATGCCTCAATGATCAACTCTTTTCGCTGTTCAGTTGCCTTTATAAGCAACTGCACGACGGCGATATCCTTATATATATCCACGATAACTCCCGGCATAAAATCGCCTTCCGCATGAACCAGACGATATGCATTTGTTTTGCCTGAAATCACCATTTCCTGACGAAGCCATAAGGCTCTTCGAATCTTTTCTGCCCAATATTCTGCAGTTTCAAAATCAACCGGCTCTTTGCTCCAGTCAAACATTCTGCAACTTATCTGGCTTCTGTCGGAATAAAACCCATAGCCCAGCACTTCTCCTCCGGCAGATTTTACTTCAACAATATCCCCTTCATTTGATTTCGGTTTGTATTTCAGCGCTCCTGAAAAAATCCAAGGATGACGATTCAGGACTGACCGGTCCCGGCCAGATCGTAGTTGCAAGGTTTCTATCATAGAAATGCAAAAATCAAAAAAGGAGATCTTCTATACAAAAAATAAGAACAGATATTTAAAGCGGCTTTCACATTAACTCAGGAAAGTTCTTTGAAAAAACAGGGGAGAGCGGTTTGTATGTTTGAAGGATAAACCTGATATTACTTCAAAAAAAACAATAAATTAAAATTCTGCATAGTTTTTGCCGCTACGATGCCCGAAGCAGCGGAGGCAGAAAAATCCATGCGTATTTCAGTATAACCCATAAACTTTATTTAACCCAAAACAACATGAGTATGAGAAACCGATTATCTTTTTTCTTTCTTTTTTTATTTCTTTCCTCGTTTGGAAGTCTTTTAGCCCAAAACAGAATTGTGGATGCTTATGGTCAGCTTTCGGTCAGAGGAAATTACATCTTTAGTGAGAAAAATGACACTGTCCAGCTAAGAGGCATGTCTCTCTTCTGGAGTCAGTGGATGCCGCAGTACTACAACAAGGATGTGTTGAAATGGCTTCGTGACGACTGGAAATGCACCATAGTCAGAGCAGCTATGGGTGTTGAGAAAGGTGGTTATCTGGAGCATCCTGATGAGGAAAAACAAAGAGTCTTTGACGTTGTCGATGCCGCAATTGAGCTGGGCATGTATGTGATCATTGATTACCATAGCCATGAGGCCCATACAGAGCCGGATGCAGCTGTTGCTTTTTTTGACGAAATGGCAAAAAAATATGGCAAATATCCAAACGTGCTTTATGAAATCTACAATGAACCGCTAAAAGAGCCAACCTGGTCAGAAGATCTGAAACCTTATTCTGAGAACGTCATAAAAGCTATTCGCAAGCACGATCCGGACAATATTATTATCGTAGGAACCAGACAATGGTCTCAGCTTGTCGATGAAGCGGCCAGTGATCCGATCAAAGGAGACAGCAATATCGCTTACACCCTTCATTATTATGCAGCATCTCATGGGCGCTGGCTAAGGGAAGAAGCGGAAAAAGCCATGTCCAAGGGAGTATGCATCTTTGTTTCTGAGTACGGAACCTGCGATGCATCAGGCAATGGCCGTTTTGATCCCAAGAAATCCAATGAGTGGTATGTCTGGATGGACAAGCACCATATCAGCTACTGCAACTGGTCAGTGGCTGACAAAGAAGAAACAGCTTCTATTCTGGTACCAGGAGCAAGCGGCAAAGGTGGCTGGAAAGAGACTGACCTTACCGAGTCCGGTAAATTTGTAAAAGCGGATCTGGTAAAGAAAAATACTCCGATCCTTGAAAAGGCCAATAAAGCTGCCAAGAAGAAAAAATAATCATTGGAATTTTAGTTAACAATAGTACCCCCAGAGGAGCAATCTTCGGGGGTTCTTTATTTCCGGCAATCACTGCAAATTGACATATATCTCGTCAAAAGCAACTCCCGGTATACCTAGTTCCTTTACCAGCTCAAACTTTCGCTCATGAAGGAATTTTTTAATAAGAGAGTTCCCATAATTATTCTCTACAGAAATCACTTTTATATGTATGCGTTCAAAATCAATTGTTGTTAACGTCTCCAGCTCGCTTCCCTCAGTATCGATGGAACAATAGTCCACTTTTGAAATTCCATATTCCAGCAGAATATCACTCAGTCGTCTTGCCTTTACCGAATAACGATGCGCTCTATGATGATGCTCCGGCTGCCCCAAGCCTTCTTTTACCTTCTCAAGATGCTGCGGATAGAAGTTTCGCTGAAGGCCACTTAATGGCGGGAGCCAATTGCCTGTATATTCTGTAAATTCCTCTGACTTCTCCCCACTGCTGCTAATGCATACATTCTCTACGATGCATGACCGGTTTTGCTTTAATAGCTTAAGCTGGCTGATTCTGGGCTCAACACATATACCGGACCAGTGACGATTTTTCTCAAAAAAATATGTATTGCTCATGTCAATGCCATCAGCGGCACCCACCTCAATGAAGAAGCCATTTTCAGCTTTTTTAAAAATTTCTTCGTCCAGAAACTTATCCTGGCCATGTTCACTATAGTATTGCATAAATATTACTTACTCCATCTATTTCGCTAAAGCGTGCTGTATTGGCCCCCAATAGCTTTCCATCCACATAATAAGCAGCGGAGGGAACTCCATTATTCTCAAAAAGGAACCCGAAAGACAGATAGTTTACCATTTGAGACCGGAATATAGCCCGGAAATTATTAAGTACATTGCTCCTGAAGCAGAAACCCATCGATACATTAGTGGCCTGCTCCTGATTGCTGGGAATACCTATGCTATAAGCATTGGCCCCCTACATAACCCAATACTTCGGGAATAAAGATAGCATATTCTCTGATAGAGAATATGCTATTTATATATTTCAGTTTTTGCCACTTTCTCCCGGATTGGATCCGACACAAAAGTAAAATTTCACCCAGCCGGTATCAGATATTTCCGAACTTCAGATTATCAATCAGTCCTTTTATTGTACTGATTTCACTGTCGATTCAGCAATCGCATACCGGACCAAAAACTGATAATCAGAATAGTTTAACGCCGCCTGGACAGATAAATATTTTACTTCAATCCTGTCACCAGCTGCAAAATTTTTGAAAACCTGTTTGACCCAAGTCAGTTTTAAATATTAAAAAATTAATACCAATTAAGCAACTAAATTGCTATTAGCAAGAGCAATAAGAGCATTTATAATTGCAGGCGCTTACGACTGACCAGTCAATAAAAGATATTCCTGAAAAATCTGCCTCCGCTTTTACTTTACTTAATTTCCTGTTCATGCAATCTAAAAATAGTATGGGCAATACGTATATCAGGTAATATATTTATTCTGGTTACAGACAACTTATGGTATAACCCGATGTATGCATCGTTCAGTAATAATGTTAAACTCTGTGTTTGCCACATTCCGCTATTTTTATACGATACACCAAGTTACTTTATTATCTTTGAGCCACACCCCATAGCCTATAAAGATGAAAAAAGTACGGATACTCATCCTTGTTGCATTAGTGGTAAAGACACTTATTATTCTGTTTCTGGACCAGAGCCTGGAACTGAATCCGGATGAAAAACGAAATTATCAGATAGCGGTCAATCATCAGCAAGGAAAAGGCTATACCATTCCTGATCCGGAAACCGGCTTGTATAAAGCCACCGCTTATCATGCCTCTTTTCCCGTATTTGTGTATGAGCTGATGATTAAGAATACTATTTCTGTTGCAGCCTGGATGTTGTTTGTATCCGTGTGCTCCCTTGGGTTATTTGGCCTGTCCATCTGGTATTTCAACAAGCTGGCCTTGTTTTTTCTTGATAAACGATACGCGTTCTGGGCTTCCGTTACCTACAGCTTTTATCCATCTGTGCTTGTATATATCGGTAGTCTGATCTCTCTTTATGAAAATGCTGTCCTGTCTATTGCTGTCATTACCGTATACCAGACACTACGATCAGTAAAGTACGGCCTGAAAACCGTAGATTACATCGCGCTGCCACTGCTCGTGACCATCAGCTGTCTGTTCAGACCAAGCGTTATACCGGTTTATATCCTCTTGTTCTCCGTTTACTCCGGGATATGCGTGTACCGGAAAAAGTCTGAAAACCTATGGCCTGTCATTGTCACTCTGACACTTGTCGTAATCATGCATGTGCCTGTCATTGTCAAGAACAGACATTTGTTCAATGCCAGCATAATAAGCACACAGTCCGGATATGAACTACTACAGGGGCATAATCCAACAGCCAGAGGCAGCTGGCGGGGAGACTGGCAGGATTCGACAAGCGTCTTGTATCAGTATGTGCATACCATGATCCCGGATATTGACATGCTGAATGAATATGAGGAAGGACTGGCCCGAAAAACTCTTGCTCTGCGCTGGATTGCGGAAAACCCTATGGACGAGCTGATTCTGGTTGCCAGAAAACTGGCCATTTACTTTTTACCTTATAATTATGAAGTACTGAAAACAGCCAAGGTATTTAATCCTGTAAATTTTATTGTGCATCTTTTATTTGCCGTAGCTTTGCTGCTCAGGATTTACAGGCGGGATTTCAAGATCAGGGATCTTATCATTCTTAGCCCTGTAGCTGCTTCGATCATATTCTCTCTCGTATACTTCGTTGGCTATCGGTGGCGATATTATGCCGAGCCTTTTCTGATCATTTATGCATGGACAGGTTTATGTCTGCTTATTTCAAAAATAAGAAAAACACGTGATTTACAGCCTGAAAAACATGAGTGAATTCCTGATTTTCATTTATATTAATTTATTCGCACATATCAGAAGTTGGTCACTTTGGGGAATCCGGAAAAGCAAAAAACATTTACCTTGCTCACCCAATAATCGAAAATGGGTGGGCACTACAATAATTTCACTCTATAAAAGCCGTTGGGAAATGGAGATATTTTTCCGACAAATCAACAATAACTTCGAATCATCTCCTTTATCGAAACCACAGAAAATGCCGTTCTTATTCACTATGCTTTTACTACAGTTTCTTGGGATTAAATCTGCTGATTAAAATTAATTTATGAATCCGGCCCAATAATCTTTTTACAGAGTCACCAGATTTAGTTCGGGAACAAATGACCATAAAGTTTCAAAAGGGAGATCGTTTTTAGGATATCTCACATCTAAGCATAAGCTACTGATAATGAAATACCCCAAAAGCATACAATAATTTATTTTGAACATCAGCGACAAAATATAGTGAATCTATTCAACAGCATGGATAAAATAATAATTACATCATCCGTGTTTTTATGAATTTAATTAATTAGATTACGCATAAATAAATTCCAGTTGCCATTTATGGTGATGACAGAAAAAAATATTTAAGTTTTTAAAATAAATTTATAATGTCTGGAGTTTAATAATTAAATAAAAAAGTTATTATTAGTTCTTTTGATAATCGAATAACTACATAGTAACATGATTTTAAGTGCTATTTTTTTAAACTGATACGGATTTTTCAAAACGATGGTGAGTATCAGTGTTTTTATTGGATTAAAATAAATTTTTAACAGATTTTTAAAACTCAGAATACATATGTCAAACAAGAAAATCTCCGAATTACCGGAAGCCGGCTCTTTAACAAATGATGATCTTTTTGCAGTGGTACAGGGGGTGAGTCCTGATTTAATTACCAAAAAGATTAAATTCAGCAATTTGCAGAAAGACATAAATGTCAGAATTCCCTCCACTGCGGCAGATTTGAGAAACCTTATTTCTTCGGAAGGTTTGAGTGCTGGCAGTATATATATTATTGATTTTCAAACAAAGCATCTGATTCCAAATACCAGTGTTATTCATACAGGGACTACGGAGCAGCTGGCTGTTTATGCTTTATCGTCAAATAGCGTTTCCAATCTGGTTGTATCATCAGATTATCCCAATGATGTTATTCTGTTGGATATTAATGACACAACCTGTGAAGATGATTCCACTTCCCGTGACGGAAAAATTATATACAGAAAAGATACCGTAAAAAACCTTGAGACCTGGTACGATTTCCGCAATGTCGTATTCAGAAGATGGCAACTGGACGTGGCCTCGAATGCCTCATCTGCCTGGGCAGCTTCGACAAATTATGGTGTTGGAGATATGGTTTGTCAGTCAGGAATTTTTTACAGATGTATGATTCCCCATACTTCTGCGGGGGCTTTTGATCAGCTAAACTGGCAGATTATCGCCTACGAAGATAATAATAGCAGAGTTGCCTGGAACAATACCATTACCATGATGGGATGTACGCTCAATGCCAATACGCTTTATTGGGATTTACACACTTTCACCAACGAGGATTGCAAAGATATCAGCATTGGAAGAATGTTTAATGGCGGGTACAATAATATAGTATTTCAAGGTGCAGGCTCACCGGAAGGGACTCAGTTTGACGAAAACTGTAGCAATATTTCCATTGTAAACGCGGCACCTTATAATCGCTTTGGGAAAAATTGCAGCAGCATCATAATGGGCAATCATGCTGTATCCAATCGAGTCGGGGACAATAGCTCCCAATTGTACCTTTTCAACGGCCCGCTCAATAATAGAGTGCTGAACAGTGCTTCGAGAATCACAATCATCGCCGGAGCCGTCAGAAATACAGTGGAAGAAGAGGCATCTCTTGCATTATTGGAAGGGGTCAATGAAACAAGACTTAAAAAGGCGTCTTATAACAATAAGGTTCAGTATTCTTCATCGTACTCTGAAATAGGATACTATTCCGGCTCCAATATTCTTACCAATGGGGCAATGCGTACTGTAGTAGGGAACGACAGTCATAATAACCTGTTTACCAATGGCTCTACAGATATTCAACTTGGGAATAACTGTAACAGTAACTCCTTTAACAATAGTTCGTCCCGCAATCGGCTTGGCAACAACTGTAGCAGTAATACATTTGTAAGCTCCTCTGATAATATACTGGCTAACAATTGCGCTGGCAATGTATTCACTGTATCTGCTTCCAATCAGTTGGGAAATCATACTTCCAACAATACATTGAAAAATGCCTCGTATAATATCTTCGGAAATAATTGTAATGCCAATTTGCTGGATAATATGGGTGGGAGCAACAACACTCATAATCATTTCGGCAATGGAGCCAGTTCTAATACATTATTCGGAAACAACCACAATAATTACCTGGGCAACGGTTGCTATTCCAACAGAATATCTCTGGGAAGTTCCGGCAACTATCTGGATGCCAGTTGTGCAAATAATGATCTGGCGTATAGTCTTTCTGCCTCTACGGGGGGATATAGTTTCAACAGATTGGGAGCGAACTGTGCCAATCTTTTAGTAAGAGGCAATAATAATGTTTTTGAATCAGGCTGTGCATCAATTAATTTAGCAGATGCCACCTCTAACTGCTATTTTACCTCTGGTGTACAAAACAAGACATTTAACATATCCCAAAATGGTCTGCGTTTTGAGGTGCGGGATGTTGCGGTAAAAACGTATACCGGCATTTATCACCGGACAACTGCTAACATGCAATCACCGGATGGCACTATTTGGTATCAGGCTGTTGATAATTCCGGAGTAGCTACAATAAACGAGCTTGTCTGAGCATGATCGGTGATTATTTCGAGCATATCTATCTGATCAATCTGGAAGACCGAAAAGACAGATTAAAGCTTGCGCTCAGAGAGTGTGAGAAGATGGGATTTACTCCGGAAGTATTTAAGGCGGTCGATGGGACAAAAGAAGATGTGCCATATACTAATCCGTTTGGCATACATCATGTCTCCTGGAATAGCCGGGCGGCTGCGCTTGCAAAAACAACTTTTCGCCTGATTGAAGACGCGCAGCAGAAAGAGTACAAATCCATACTGATACTGGAAGACGATATTGAGTTTCATCCTCAGATCAACGAAGTGGTCGATAGCTGTTTTCATGAGATCCCTGATGACTGGGAAATGATTTTGTTTGGAGCGACGCATAAGAAACAGCCTGACCGTATTACACACAGAATATTCAGGCTTCGGCAATCGGATTGTCTTCACTGCTATGCGATGCGGGATACAGTATATGACTTTATGAAGGAGGAAATTCAAAAAATGGAACTTCCGATTGACTGGATTACTCAGCTTAAGGTCCAGTCAAGAGGGACTTCTTACTGCGTCTTTCCGAATTTTGCATATCAGCGTCCCGGTTTCTCCAATATAGTGCAAAAGCATGTGAATTATTCATTTTTGAGATAGTCAGAAACGAGATTAAGGTTAGACGTACCAACATACTTACGGACAATGCTGCCAGCTTCTTGATGAATTAGTTCATGGATGGAGTCTGGTGGAAGCAAGAAAAGAGTACTTTATTCTGATTGTATCAGAATGAAAAAGATGAGCGGACTTATTTCTTGCAAGGGTAACCCGTGTGTTTGTGGAATTGATAACGATCTCTTTTTAAGATAAAAAGAACAGGATAGCAAATCCTGACAACTATTTTTAATTAAGTTTACTATGGCGCGTTTTTATTTTTTTACCGATATAGATCTTCTGAATTTGCAGGTCCAGTCAGGAGCTTTTGGCCCGGCAGGCACCTCGGGTGGAAAAGACAAATATCAGGTAACCAGTATGCATACGGCCTCTTCTGATCCCGGCGCGTATGCTATCTGTGACGGAATCGTTTTTGTGCAGGAAGACAGTACGAATGCCAATCTGGTAAATCTTGTCCTGAAACCATTGAGTCAGCCGCCTTTTGCTTTTCCTAAAGTGAAATTCTTTGTTTATAGAGGCATAAAAAAGGATAGTCTGATAAATGGAAATGAGATCGCCTCATCGGGCGCGAATGACCTGACAGAAAGTATCTGGAGTTCACAGAGCGCCCGCAATGTCAGTGCGGACACCTCTGATAAACCACCAAAGGGAGCATTGGGTATCGATCTGACAGCTCCGGCATTCCCCGATACACATTCTATTGAAGATGTGTTTTATCGTGCTGATGTTACTTATCAATTTCCGATTGCACGTTCGGGATGGAAGATAGGAAAATTTGACGCATCCGCTTTTGGATTGGAAATCATGACAGAGGCGATTGGATTTGATCCGGTATTAGCCAGAGTCAGGGAAGATAAAAATATCATTGAGGTAGACACGCTTCCCGGAAGTCCTACCCAGCCGCAGGAGTTTGAACATTGGCACGACAAGGAAGAAGTTTTAAATTATATTGATCCATGTGCCTTTTTTGGCTCATTCTTTAAAAATGCGTTGAGAGTCCGGAGCTCTGTAAGTTCAACGGTTGATAAAGTTTCTGAAAATGAATTGTATGATACGGTTATCTCCACATTTTACAATAAAAATACCGTATATCTTGATATTCGCAACGAGTACAATTATTCATTCAATTACTTTAAAAATTACGGCAGAGATATAAAGATCGCTTATGAAACGTCCGGTTCGTTGGCCAGCCGGGATTATTATGCTTCGGGATGGCCGATCCTTACCATTCAGAACAATGATTTTCCCAATACCAATACCTCTTTGGAGAAGAATGCGCTAAAGATTTCAATGCCTGATGGAAGTGGAGACAACCCTTTGCCCATGATGTATATATCTTCCGGCTATCTGGACAGCGAGTATCCCAGAGAACCGAAAGGAAAAAATAGAATGATTGACCTGGCTGTTACCACGGGGTTTAGCGACGAAGTAGTCATGGCCACTTTTAACAGAGCCGGATTGACGAATACTACTTCTGTTTCTTCTTATATAAAGCTCAAATATTTTAAACGCTTTGACCCGGAGGCTACAAATCCGCCGGTGTCTTCCGGAACAGTCCTGAGAGCGGGCAACTTTATGGATCATTTATTTGCTCCGTATAGTATGAAAATACCATTTGAAGGCACAGCGAATGTGAAAACCGTGGTATACGACGAAGAAATGTTTGTAGACGCGAAAAAAGAATTAGGCGCGGATTTTATTGCTAAAGTTGGAAATTCGGATGATGGTGCTAATAACGTTTTTTTCGCCTTCCCTGATATTTTGAGGAAAGAAGAATCGGTTATTTCCGAGCCATTTACTTTTTCCAGTGAGACAGACGCTTCATTTAGTGATTTTTATGGATTGATTGTTGGTAAATTACAGAATAAACGGGTAAGAAAAAGTTACTTTGAATTATCAAATGATGTTGAGTATTTAGAATTAGTAGAAATTGAAACCACTGAATTATTTAAAAATATTTCAACAGGTGAATTGGTCTGTATTGGGTTAAAAAAAAGCAATCTGTTGGATATTGATATTAGTGCTTTTCTAAATAAATATCGAATATATCTTTACTTTACTAATAAAGTTGAGACCTATGATGAGCTTGGCCAGTCAATAACAATCTACGATGTTGGGTTGAGAGGATTCGGATTGAACTCAGGAGTAATAGAGTTTAAAGAAATAGTTTCTACACTTAAAATTTATTATCATGGCTCTATTGTTTAATGAGCAATCAGTTGTTAGTAGTAATTCAACAGCTACCTCAACTCCAGAAACTTCTGTAAGAATTACAGAAGCTATTTTAAATGAGATAAAAGATGATTCAGGAGATGAGATATTTTATGTTAGTACGAATACTGAGACTAATGCACTCTACTTATTATTAAAAGAATTATATGACTTAAGTCCTGATTTGGTTAAAGATGATGGTGAATATAAGGTAGCGACTTATGCTGGTGTATCAATTATCGCTGGAAGTTTAAGCTATTCTAGATTAAATAGAAACTTAGAAAGATTAACTTATTATTTAGCTTTTCGATCACCTTTTAAAAAGGTAAAGGTTATAAATGATAATAATCAAACAATTAATAAGTCGCATCCAGATAAATTTTCTTCTTGGTATGAAAAATCAAATGAATTACGAGTAATAGATTGGACAAAGAAATATAATAACCCAAGCTTGATTTCTCTATACGGTGCGATAGTACATCGATTAACCAAAAATGGTGAACCAGAAGTATGGGTAGATTCAGGGAGCTATCCTAATTCTGCCACAAGTCCTCAAATTAAATTTCATTTAAATAACACAAAATATAAATATGATTATTTTGGCATTGTGTTACATAGACAAATTGAATCAGTATTTTTTGTAAATAATGTCTCACAAGTTAGAATTCCTTACTATTTAAAGTCAGAGATTGAAGCTCCATTTCTTTCACATTGGATTAAATTCTCCCGCTCGTTTCCATATAATGTCACAAGTAATAACGGGATACCACACCCAACTGATGGGTATACAAAGATCGTTATTTCAAATATTAGATATCTAAACTCTTCAAATCAACTTGTTAATTCTGATTTCTTCTCTCCGACCTATTTAATCAGGCCAGCAAACTATAGTCAATTCCCTGTTATTGAATCTGTTGTATCTGGAAACCCTTTGGGAATATTGAATGGCAAGCTAAAGATTAATGCTTATAAAAAGACAAGAATTGAAATAAGTATTAATACATCCATCGCAAAAAAAAATTTTAATAATAAGCAAATTAGTATAAAGGAAACTGGCAGCATAGTCTCATCGGTTAATAACTTACCTATAATGAATCAGTCAGGATTGAATAATTATAATCCTGATATTTTTAGTGCTTTAGATTTTAAAGATCTAAAAACATATTATGATCAGTCTACAGACAGCCTTTATATACATGAATTTGAACCTATAATTTTATATGCAGACTTTGTTTTGTCTGGAACGGTCCAAAATTCTGATTTAATAGGACATAGGATATATAACATAGCAAATGAGTATTCTGTATTGATTCCTAATCAAAGTACAGCAATAAGTGATTATGTTGATAAGCCTGAGGTATCAGGAACTAGATTTATTGTGGGACAATCGGGAATAACGATTGGCATAGGAATCGATGCAGGTAACTCGTTTGATGCAAGTCAGAACAAACCTAATCCAGATAGACGGAGTTACTTTGAAGATACAATCCTTGCAAATAATTGTCCTAATTGGGCTTCTATGTCTGAATCTGATAAAAATATTATTAGATCAATATACGGTATTAAGGAAACAAATGCTTTAAATATTTGGCTTAGGAATATTACTCTATTTAATAAACTAAATCTTCAGATTAATGATAGTAGTTTTTATAATCTTCTAAAAGATTGTGCTGGATTCGGCGAGAGATTTTACTACAATAAAGCGATCTCACAACTGAATTCAAAGGGACTAAAAACTTCCTTGAATGTGATAGAGGAATATGTAATATTGACCTTGATGTATAACAATGAGTCAACTATTAATAAAAATGCGACAAATTTTGTAGAGGCTATAAATACTCATAGCTATTCAAAGCTTTTGTCTACAGTCGAATCGGTAACTAATAATTTTAGCCAATCTAAAGTAGCAGCAAAGTTGAAAAGCAGTTCTTTCAAGCGATATTATAATGATTTTCACTTTCATAATCTGACTTTGTAAGATTAATCATCTTATCGCTATTTCATATTAACCATATATGCATCACTGTATAATGATCTTATGCATGGTTCATTACTTATTTTTTATATTTAATAAAACAATTAGCTTATTATCATAAGATAAAAACTGAGATTTAAAATGAAAAGATCATGCTAAGTTGTAATCAATGGGAATTTTTGGTAAAATATTGTTTTGATAATCAATAGATTACATAATTGTAATCTCATTTAAATTACTAACACTGTATAATTATGCCGGCGAATAATTTTTATCCTTCCCTTTCTACACTTTTATCAGTAGATAATATCCCGGACAATATGGGATTTATAGAGGATGGTTTATTATCTGTTTTCAACCATTTATATTATAAAGATCTTCAAACAGACAGATCAGTAGCTGGTGAGGCCGCTTTTTATAGCGTATCATTGTTGACATATAGGCGATTGGGAATTGAAATTCCTGGTACGGATGGAATGGCATTGGTGCTTAATCCTGATTTCGTTGCGGGAGGGACATCAGAGTTCCCCATTTCTCTTTCCTATAAATGGACTATATTAAAGTATATCAGAGATTTTAATATAGGCAATTTTGACTGGTCAGGTCTTTCGTTTTTTAAATTGCTACTTGATATAAGTGAAGCCAGTTCAAAGGAGTTACTTTGGGAGACAATTATTAGTTTTATTGACGAAGAAGACCCCATTCAGAAGTTTGTAGACGACTTTAATACAAATCATTCTCCACCAACACCATTGGTCAAAAGCTCAGATCCTGATGAGCTTGTTGTCATTGCTGATCTGATTGTCCAGATGCAGACCAATGGAAATAATTACGACGTATTTGAGGTCATTTATGAAGACTATCTGAAAGATGAGGATGAGAATGGTGATATCTATACAAAACTGGAATCACTGTTTAATAAGTTCCTGGGTTCATTTACGATTGATACTATTAAAGACCTGCTGATTCCTCAGGTAAGCGCATCTCTGAATAATCTGAGTCTGGCCCTTGAGTTTCCCAGAAGTTTTTTAATTCCGATTGATACAGATCCTGGTTCTCCGACTTTCGGACAGCTTCTTGAAGAGCCCGCAAAATCGAAAGTACTGTTTGATATAGGCAGTATGCATTATAGCACAGAAAATGCTCTCGAGTTTAAAAATGAGTCCGAAGTCAGCTTTCAGAAATCCCAGATTGGAAATACAGGGATTACTGTAAGCTTTGATAGTATGAAGCTTGACCTGAGTCGGAAGAAGAATATTCCGGAAGCGGAAGCAGACGGGCGTCCGGACGATTTTGTAGGAGTTTTTGTCGAAGAAGCAGAAATGGGGTTGCCTGCTTTCTGGAATCATGACGACGGCGGCTCTACCGCGATTATAAAAGGGAAAAATTTACTTATTGGCACAGGTGGTTTGTCAGGCACCATCGAGCTGGCAGCAAAGGATGGCATAAATCCCGCACCGGTAATTAACGTAAATTTTGGAGACAAGTTTGAAGCAAGCTTAACAACGTTTAGCATAACTTTTCAGCAAAATGTGATCAGCGCATCCACAATTACCGGTAAACTCAAAATTCCCGGTTTTAAAGATACGCTCGATAATGATGCAGAGATAGATATTAAGGTATTGATAGGGCAGAACGGCGAGTTTTCAGTAACTGCCAGTGAGGCCGACGGAATCCCGCTGAAGATTCCGGGTATCCTTACGCTTATCGTCCGGTCGGTCGCTATCGGCAAACAGAATGGCAAATTTTATCTGGAGACTTCCGGACAAATAGACTTTGATGAGCAGGGGGCAGTCGGAAAGTTTATTAAAGATCCGATCGCTATCGAAAAGCTTCGCATCTGGCAGGATGGAAGCATCGATCTGCAGGGTGGCAGTCTGCCTTTGCCAAAGACAGCGAGCTTAAAGTTGGGCCCGGCCAATATTACGATTACGGCCATACATCTTGGTTCTCATGAACAAACGCATCAGGGTAAGCTTCGCAAATACCGGTATGTGGGTTTTGATGGCGGTTTAAGTATCAAGCCGGGGGGGATAGATGCGCGCGGGGATGGAATTAAACTGTACTTTACAGTAGACAATGGTCCGGGGAGGCCGTTGCATGTATTCTTCCGTATTCAGAGTATCGCTATTGACATAGTGATCCCGGGAAGCGCCAATAAAGAAAGTGCCGCTGTACTGCTCAACGGCTATCTGGCCATGAAGGAGCCCAATCCTTCCAGTCCGGATCCGGCAAACGGAACTGAATATATCGGCGGAATCAGTTTTCGCCTACCGAAAGTCAAGATCGGTGGAAGCGCTGCTATGCGGATGAATCCCAAAGTTCCCGCTTTTGTAGTGGATGTGGGACTGGAACTGCCAATGCCCATTCCATTGGGTGCAACAGGACTCGGAATCTATGGATTCAGGGGCTTGTTTGGTCAGCGCTATGTAGCAGATAAGCAGGCAGCGGGTTTAAGCAGTGACGCCAAATGGTATGAATACTACAAAGCCAAGGTAAGTCCCGACTTCAGGGAAGGAGTACAGGTTAGCAAATTCAGCAACAAAAAAGGATTTTCTGCAGGAGCGGGTGTATCGTTTGCGACCACCGCTGACTCGGGCAAGGCGTTTTCCAGCAAACTTTTCATTATGATCAATCCGACTTTCTTCATGCTGGAGGGGCAGGCGGCCATATTGAAAGAAAGAATCGGACTGGACAATACCAATGACCCACCCTTCTACGCGATGATCATGATATCGGAAGAGGGAGTGGAAGCCGCATTTGGAGTCAATTACCAGTTGCCTGAAAAATCAGGCGCTATACTGGATGTACAGGCATTGATTGAACTCGGGTTTTTCTTCACAAACTCCTCTGCCTGGTATATCAATCTGGGAAGAGACCTTCCCGAAGATAAAAGGATCCGGGCCAAGGTATTTACCTTGTTTAACGCTTATGCCTATCTGATGCTCTCCGGTCAGGGTATCAAGGCGGGAGCAGGAACAAAGTATGAATTGAAGAAACACTTTGGCCCGCTCAGCTTTGAAGTAAGAGCCTGGATGGATATAAGCGGAAGGATCAACTTCAAACCCGTTCAGATAGGAGGGAGTGTCGATATTGGCGGTTCCATATATTTACGGATATTCAGATTCGGAATTGGTCTGAGTGTAGGGGTGAGTATGGCAGCCGAAGCGCCTAAACCTTTTATTATCAGTGGTACGATCGAAGGATGTATCAAGTTTCCGATCAAGAAAAGACTTTGCGGCAGGGTCGATATTACTATTTCCATTGACAGAAACAGAGATCTTACGCCACTCGATCTGATGAATCCCTCACAGGGAGTGAAAGCGGTAAACATGCTGAGCTTTGAGAGCTATTCCTTGTATTATTCCGCTTCTGGTTCATCTGCGTTGCCAAGTCCTCCCGGAAATCTGAATCAGCATTATATTATTCCTCTGGATAGCTATATTGATCTTGAGTTTCTGAAACCGGTAAAACCGGAAAACGACGCGGCAAGCAGGTATATTATTCCGACAGAAGGGTCGGACTACCTGGAACTTAGTCCGCCAAGAAAGGGAAAGTCCCTGCAAGTAAGGCACGAATATCTGGTTAAAAACGTCAAGATCTTTTCAAGAGACAATAGTGGTAACTGGCAGGAATACCATCCTTATCAGGCGTTGGTTCCGATGCCGGACCTGCCTTTGGTGAATCTGACTACCCTTAGAAACGGAGCCTGGCAGGCAATACAGCCACGGAAAACAAATAAGCTCAGAATACTTGGTACCAATCCGCTTTCCTATATGCGACAGGGAGGAGAGGTCAATACGGATGACCTGAACTATCAGGGCGGTTTTATTACGTGTGCGGGAGAGTCAAGACTAATGACTTGTGTCAGACCGCAAGAGATTGGTCTGACATTTAATCAGGACCAAAAAGTAGTTGCCAAAGGGGTAATGTTCCGCATGCTGGGCAAAGACGGAGAGGTAATAGAAGTCGCAAACAATGTCGGATTGAATAAGGGGTTAAAAATCCCGTCGGGAGCCAGTCTTGAAATTTTCTTTGCCGAGTCTGCCGCAGAGATACGAATGAAAGTATATACGTATGCTTCACAGCTCACAGTCAGCTACTATAAAATCGAGCAAGATGGCTTTGGTATCAGTAACCTGCCAAAGCATGTCTATACTCAGATAAGCAGTCAGAGTTATACTTCTTCTCAATTGCTTACCGCTCTTCACTACGAAGATATCAGTGAGCCGGTAGACAAAATCGTGATTACGCATGACGGCACATGTGATGAATGGGATTTTTTGGCACAGGAAACGGTTGATCTGATACTTCAGGAGAACCTGGGGCATCTGGTCCTGGAAGAAGGGAATTCCTGCAATAGCTTTCTATTCGAAGTCTGTTATCTGAAAACAACAGATTACGCCTACAACAACAGTATTCCTGCTCAATCTGCTGTTACAGCACAGAATATAGCAATGGAAGACGCAGTAAACAATACGATTCTTCCGATCTGGAGACCGGATACGACATACGCGATACAGGTGCAGGAAACAGACAGAGTAGAGGGAACGGAAACATTAAGATATCATAATTTCATTTTCAGAACTGCGGGCCCTGTTGGGCATTTCCATCAATACAGACAGGAATATGCGAGTTTGCAGGCCAAAGACAGAGAAGATGAATTCAAGCTGGCGAGCCTGAAAGACTATATTGACTACTCAAAGTCATATCCGAATGCGGATGGAAATATCATTAACGCGAAACCATTATTTTATCATGACCCGGTTCTGGCTCTGTTTTACATACATTCTTATGTATATACCATGTATAATGAGTTTCCGGCCTACAACAATTTGCCTTCAGTAGATTCTGATCTCGAAATTCTGATCAAGGATCCCGCGGAGCCGGTTTCTGATGATCCTGAAGATCCTATTGTGGTGATTCCCTCCCAAAAGACATGGAAAATCAATGAATTCCCTGTTGTATCGGATGATATTCAGGTATTGAATTATCAGTTTCAGGAAGGGAATGCCAACTGTTCGGGAACGGGCGCTCTTCAGCCGGTTTCCGTACATACAGAAATTACGCCGCTCGGCCTGCAACCAGAGAGGCTATATACTGCCATACTAAAATCGAGATATAAAGGAACGCTGCTGGAAGAAATACATCGTTACGTGTTCCAGACTTCCCGCTATGCTGATTTTACGGAGCAGATTGAAAGCTATATGTTGAAAGATGACACAGACACCATACTCCGGCTGGCGGTATATGATGTGGAACGAACCTTTACCGTTAATCAGCTGGAAAATGCTACCGCGCTGATAAATGATACGCTGGACAATCAGAGCCTGATAAGGGAATACGCAGATCGTTTTGATCGCATGGTAGACGGCATTTTGAGGATAGGTACTATTGATCCGCCGGTGACGACTGATTTCAATCTGATCAGAGATATAGAAAATAATACGATTATCGGTATTCTGGTAAGAAATCCTGAACCATTCAATGATCCCAAAATACCTGCATCGGATTTGTCAGCGACCATTCGAATGAGCTGGAACAACGGAGATACTTCTGATCATAAAGTGATCTTTTCGAAAGATCGTTCGAAGGCGTTCATCAGTAACGCGTCGATGGATATTGCTTCCGGTGACCTGAAATTTTTCTTCCAGTACCTGACATATAATGGTCGACATTATTCGGTCGCGGAAAGCAAAATTGCAGAATTTGCAATAACACTTTAAAAATATCAGAAAACCGGAATGTTAAGTGTCTTGAATACCAGGTAATACACTTAGTATGTGAAACATAATTAAAGCATTAAAGAATGGCTATTATTTCAACAACCGATTTATTAACTCAATCTCCTTATATATATTTTCAGGGCGCAGGTTCAGATGGGACAGATGGAAGTGCGGAGGGCGTGCATCTGCGATGGACTTTGCAGAGAGCTCTTGGCGATAAGCACTTACCCAAAGGCAATCTGGCGAATACCGGGAGTCCCTACCATACCACTGCCGGTTTTAGCAAATCCAATGATTACGTAAAGATCTATCGTTCGGAATATGTTACAAAATTTCCTGCTACCATAAATTTTGATACTTCACCTGATCAGGTTACAGAAAGCGCTGTTTTGTGTGAATGGCGCTACCTGGACATTGTACCTATAGCTGCGGAACCTGATCAGACTTGCAGCGTAAAAGTGCGGTTTTTGAATACCGAAAAGTATTTACAGGTCAGGGCAACTATAAATCCCGCGACAGATCCTCTTCAGTTTATACAGGATTATGATGATCTGATGGAAGCAGAGGTTGTTGATTTTTTGATCTTTTCAGCGGAAATCAGCTCTCAGATAGTAGATATTGAGCAAAATAGCATAACGAGGGTTGAATCTGTTTCTGTTGCGGATAATATAGCCGGAGCTGAGCCATTTATTTCCTGCCGTAAGAAGATGAACAATCAGGACTATGGATATTTGCTACAGGAAGATGAAGGCTATCTTTTGCAGGAAGATACCGGTAGAATAATTACAAGTGATGAAACAGAAAATATTGATCGTAACAAACTTGTCGCGGAAAATATTAAATACATCCGATTCAGAGCGGAAAACGGATATGTTACTCAGATCAGACTGGAAACCTATTACCATTATATTATTGGAGTAAACAGTCTTTCTTCTGAATGGACCGAAGTGGGCCAGTTTGGCCTAACACTGGATAATGCGGAAGCATATAGCCGTCTGCAAAACCCTAACGCTCAGATTCATGGCTTATGGCCAAAATATAATGGAAGCAGTAAGGTAAATGTCGATAATTATATCAATAAATGGGGGCATGAGGATGGATTAAAAGAAGGAGTGATAACCTATCTGGACCTAAGCAAGTCCGGGGAAAATCTGACAGCGATAAAAGTATTGGACAATATTCCTGATCCGGGCGATACATCCGAAGATCAGTCTCAGTTTGAGTTAATAACGTTAGATTTTCTGAAAATGGCGGCGCTTGATTTCCATGTGGCGCGAATGCTTGGTCTGGGGCATATAGATACCGAAGAAATGAATCAGGATATTGACACGAGGTACATTTATATTGCTTCGTATGAAACCGGTGTTCAGATTGAAACAGGTGCTCCTGCTGGTCACCTTCTTCATACATATATGACCATTCCTACAGGGAAAAAAGACTATATGCTTCCGAATACTCCTGTACTGGAACCATTGTCTTATGGATTGTACATAGACAATGGAAGTGAAGAGCCGACATTGCTTTCCAATGAAGAAGGTTACGTTGCATTTGAAAAGCGTCGATATATCAATCTGCACGCTGAACCATTTGACAGTCTCCTTTCTTTTGGCCCTTTCTTTGTGCCTGATGAAGAGTATTGCTATCAGAGGAGTGCTCCTCCCGTTTTTTATGGATTCGAGTATAAAAAAGATACCGACACTGGCTGGAGAACTCCGGAAATAAGTAACGATCCGGATTATCTGGATACCAATAGCAACTATGAAACAGTTCCGATAGGAGCAACTGATAACCCCATTTATATCCATGAGGAGACAGAAGAAGGAGTTCATCAGTATTCATTATACGCGATCAACTGGTTTTCCAGAGTGTCAGGACTAAGTAATGTGCAGGAAACAGATTATACGGAGTTTACTATTGTATCTACGTTGATGCCGCCGATGAACTTGCACGCTCAGGTTATTCAACCGGAAGATGTGCTGATTTTTACAACTGAACCGGAGCAGGGAAAACTTGAGTCAATCGTGCAAAGTGATAAAACGCTGGTAAGAGTTTTATTTGATTGGACGCATGTACACAGTCTGAGTCATTGGTATGGCAATAAAGCGGAGTTTTTCTTTCGGAGAGAAACTCCCCTAACTATAAAAGGGGAAATAAAATCTGTAACGGAAGTAGATGTCAATTCTTTCGAAATCCATACCCGCTCCTATGTAAGCTATACCTCTCAGCCCGCATCTGTTGTAAGTCCGGCTATACCGCCGGCTAAGTATGACAATTTCAAAGGGAGTCTTTTATCTGCATCCGATAATTTTTATATAGTTGAAGAAGTGCAGGCATCTGCCTTACCGGGAGAAGGTCCTGTTTTTAAATGCCGGAAAGTAAAGGAGAAAACAACATTTGAGCCGGATAATGATGGATTTCATATAAGTCCTGCTATGGCAATACTTCCGCGATCCGGCGCAAAATTTCAGGTAGCGGAAAATATGCTTAGAGTCTCCAATTGGGATACGCAGCTGGCAAAAACAATAGATATTCTAAAGTTCAGTGATCATACGGAAACAGCCTACTATTCGGATGGACGTACGGAGCAAGTACATATTGGAGGCATTATCGGTAATGCTTCCATTGTAGAAAAGCTTGATGTAGAAGGAGACTTAGAAGGGAATCCGGTGAACATTCCTGATTCAAAAACCGGAATTTTCGAAATTGAATTTGCGAGCAATCTGCTTCCAGGGCATCCTGATCCAGATGTCGAATGGTATAAGGGGATTGTCAGAGTTAGTCCTGTTGGAGCAGAACCTAAAGTATTGGATGTTCTTAACATCGATAACTCAGGTACTACCTTAAAACTTGTGGTGTATGATCCGACATTTGAAGTAGACGAAAATTATGACCCTACTGACAACTATATACCGATTCAGACTGGACCTAGTGTTCCCGTAAACTTTCATCCTGGTTACAGACTATATCTTTACGCTGAATCCGGCTTTAATAATACTTCTATTTATCCCATTCAGGGAGAAGGCACGAGAAAGACCTATATGACAGCAAGGTCAGTTGATACGAATGGCGGCATATACTCGTATCTTACCTCGCCAGTGATATTAATGGCCAGAGAGATCATAGAGCCGAAGAAACCAGGGACCCCGCTAGGAGGACTTTACGCTACCAGGCCGGATGTATATGGCAAGTCTACCTATACATTGGATACGGAGATTGATAATCCTTATTCACTTATCTTCTATCGGGCAAACGAAACTGGCATTCTGGATGCTATATATAAACCGGAAACTATAACGTCTATACTCGCATCTCTGGCCGACATTGAAGATGATACTGCTTTTACTTCCAGATGGAATGAGCTCGCCAATGTAGAGACAGATAGCAATGACTTGTTTGTGGAATGGAACGGTTATCGTTTTCCCAATCCTGACAATGACCTATACATCATTCCGGATCCTAACCCCAGAAATACTAAAGTTTATCCATTTAAAGGAAGCACCTATGTAGGCGGAGTCGTTCCTCCACCCGGCAGTTCTGTGATTGTGCCTGGTACGGGAAGAGCTTTTGTGGATGTTTTAAAAGAAGCGGTTGAAAGCGCTTTCCTTCCGTTGACAGAGCAGCCTCTGATATATAGTTATATGAAAAACGGAGTCCAGCCTGTTAATAAGAAGCCTGTTATAAGAGATTTCAACGGAAACATTCTGCCTCCGACGAATCCATTGTTTGATCAGGCTCCGATGGTTGTAAAACCGACATCGACAACAGTGCGTTTCACAGACTTTACACTTGACGGGTCCTCTATGAACGTATATTTTTATTATGTTCAGGAAATGAATGATATGATGAGTCTTGGAGAAAGAAGTGATATTGTGGGACCGGTGAAAATGGTAGATACTTTTGCTCCGCCAGCACCTCAAATCGTGAGCATTGTTTCCCAGCCATATGATCTTGAGTTGAGAGAAGCGGCTTCTGTGAGAATTGAGATCAATGCCTATCAGGATACTCAGCGTATTAAATACTTAAGAGTATACAGAGCGTTAAGTCCTGCCGATGCTTCCAGTATTCGTTCCATGACACTGGTTGATACTTTTACTCCATTGGATGACCTTGTTGATACTTTTGCAGACCTTGACTATAAACCATACGGAGATACTCTTTTTTATAGAATAGTTGCTCTAAAAGAAATTGAAAATGAGCTGGAACAACCAGAGCTGATTCCCTCTCTTCCTTCAAATCTTGTTCTTGCAAACATTATAGATATAATGAATCCGGAAGCACCTTTGCCCTCCTTCACAGGTGTCTCGGATGTGTTGCCAGAGCCAAATGAAATTACGGATGTGGTGATCCAATGGGCGAAAACTTCATACAACGGAACGTATTATCTGTATCAGATGAGTTCTTCCGGCAATTGGACTCTGATCCACCAGATCAGATCAAATGAAACCATCATGAGCAAAGAAATAGGTACCTTGGAGAAGAAGGATGAAGATGGTAACGTTGTTTATTATCGCTTTAAAGTTATGGTAGAGAATGCTTCGGGCCTACTGAATCTGCAAGATCAGGAGCTGATTATTTAAAACTTTGAAATAGTTTTCCACTGGATGTTTTTATTTAAAGTATTACATATTTTCTAATTTGAATCATATTTATTTTTTAAGACATAAAATTTTATAGCTATGAGTGAGCTAACGAGGAAACAGGCACGTCTTATTGAAAGACAGATTTCAAAGCTTTATGGAAGAAACTATATTCCGTTACGGACTGGGGACAACACCTTGTCTATTGGAGATATTCTTCTTTCTCCCAATGATATTCAGCCTATTGTTGACAGTTCGGTATTCGATGATTCTCTGACGGAGTATATCGAGGGAAAAAAAACCAATAAGAATATCACTTCCAGTTCGGATGTAAATATTACGACTAAATTAAAGGGAGAAGCAGTGTTGACAGAATACTTTAAATTGAATGAAGCAGGAATTGCTGTAAATTTTACTTCTAAAAATCAGATGTTTTTGAAGGTACAGGGTATCAGGCAGCAAAGTATAAAAGATTTTGTTTCATTTAGGAATAAGGTGCTTGAGCTCTATATCAGAGGACAAATTTCATCAAAAGTATACATCGTAAGAGGACTCGTTGTAGCAGATAGCTATTACCTGCAGTATAGCGGAAGCAATGGCGGAACCCTCGGATTTAGTTTTGATATGGAAGCCAGTGTGATTGATGCGGAAGTTAATGCGAAATTTTCTTTGAAATGGAAAAGAGATGTTGGATATCACATTGATGGGGCAAATGGGGGGACACTGGCATACAGGGTATCAGGTGTCAGGCTCAAACGACACTTAATGCCTCCTAATATACAGGAAAGAATATTAATGGGAATGTCAGAGGCTGATGCGCTTGACTCGGTTTCTTTTGATGATAGGAAGGTTTTAATAAATAATGAGGCATTAGAGGTAGTTGATTTAACAGATGAAATCATCATAGCACACCTTTTTGAAAACGGAACAGATTATCAATCAACTTAATTAAATAACATTGAAGTTGACTTCAGCTTTTTCTCACCCATGATGAGAAAAGACGGTAACGATATAATATTAAGAAAAAATTGCTGACTTCTAAAAAGGGAACCGAGCCTGATAGGACGACTTAACCGTAGGAACAGAGAAGAAGTACTGGATAAATTCGCTTTTTGAAAGTCTGCGTCAGGTACAGACACTCACCAATGCTAAGAGGATATACAACAATGAGAGGCCTCACAGCGGATTAAAGTATCACACTCCAAACGCATTTCTGTTGAAATTGAAAACTCTCATGGATAGTAAAGTAAACTGATACTATTTAATTTTAAAAAATACTACTAAGCATGGGAAACTCACATTTCGTCAAAATGTCTGAATGAAAGGTCTTACGGATAAAAGTGTGGTCTCACCAGGAATCGAACCTGGATCTAGAGTTTAGGAAACTCCTATTCTATCCGTTGAACTATGAGACCGTTTGGAAAAGCCATGCAAAGGTAAGGATTTTAGAAAGCTTTACCAATATCTTCTTCTGCAGATATATATCATCTTAATCTTCATCAAATGAAATATCTGAATCTCCGGGAATGTAATTGGGGTATATTGAATAATGCTTTTCTTTTACCTTTGCAATCAATTTTGATCGCAGCTCGTCAATATTTATCCTGTTGGATGCAGAAATAAATACTGTATCGAAACCCGATTTGCCTATATAGGATGCTTTTAATTTTTCCAGAGGAGATACTGCCTCCTCTCCTTCCAAAGCCTCTTCATCCATACTAAACCTGTCGACCTTGTTGAATACAAGAATGGTAGGCTTATCAGACGCACTTAGTTCCTTAAGCGTCTTATTTACCACTTCAATCTGCTCCTCATACGCAGGATGAGCCACATCAACTACATGAAGCAGTATATCAGCTTCTCTTACTTCATCCAGAGTCGACTTAAAGCTTTCTATCAGACTATGGGGAAGCTTACGGATAAAACCAACCGTATCAGAAAGCAGAAACGGAATATTTTCCATATTTACTTTGCGGACGGTCGAATCAACTGTCGCAAACAGTTTATCTTCCGCAAACACATCCGATTTGCTTAACAATGTCATAAGTGTTGACTTTCCGACGTTGGTATATCCAACCAAAGCCACGCGAACAACAGCTGACCTGGATTTTCTTCTGGTCGCAGCCTGACGTTCTATCTTTTTAAGCTTCTCTTTTAATAAGGCTATCTGATTTCGTATGGCCCGCTTATCTGTTTCAATTTCTTTTTCTCCGGCGCCACCTCTTGTACCCGTCCCCCCCCGTTGTCTTTCAAGGTGCGTCCACATTCTTGTCAGTCTTGGCAAAAGATATTCAAAACGAGCCAGTTCTACCTGAGTTCTTGCCTGAGCCGTCTGTGCCCGCCGAAGAAAAATATCTAAAATCAGCAGGCTCCGGTCATACACTTTTATTTTCAGCGTATTTTCAATGTTTCTTAATTGCGAAGGCGACAGATCATCATCAAAAATAACTGTTTCAACCTCATTTTCCTGAATATAGAACTGTACTTCAGCCAGCTTGCCCTTTCCTATAAATGTTCTTGTGTCAGGTTTATCCAGGCGCTGAGTAAAACGTTTTACTGTTAATATTCCGGCTGTCTCCGCCAGAAAAGCAAGCTCATCAAGATATTCTTCTGCTTTTTCGGCGCTCTGCTGCTGATTGATTACAGCGACCAAAACAGCCGATTCTATTTTCTTTTCTGTAAGAATATATGTTTCTCCCATTAACTCTGATTTATCCTTGTGACAATTCCGGATTCTGACAATTATATTTTCCCAAAATAAAGAAATCCCGCTTTGTGTTATCAAATACTTATGATCTTTATTTTACCGGCAACCCGTTTCCAGGCAACAAATATTAATTAAAGCTCAAAAATATATCCGGCAATCGTATCATTATAAACAAATTTAGCAAATCAGGTTGGCAGCAAATCAGAATATAAAGTATCTTTATAGCTCGATATGAGAGTAGCCGTTGTTATCAACACCTCCTGGAATATATATAACTTTCGAATGGGTTTGATTCAGGGCCTCCGGAAGGAAGGCATAGAGATCACAGCAATCGCTCCTCATGACGAATACTCCGACAGAATTCAGCAGCATATCACATTCCATACTGTAAAGATGCAGCAGAAGGGCGCTAACCCCTTAAGTGATCTGCGGCTCATTTTTGATTTATACTGTCTTTATAAATCCATTAAGCCTGATTGTATCCTTCATTATACGATCAAACCTAATATCTACGGAACCTTTGCGGCAAAACTTGCCGGTATTCCTTCAATAAATAATGTATCCGGCCTGGGCACCGTGTTTTTGCATAACAATTATGTATCGAAAATTGCTGTCTGGTTGTACCGCCTGGCGTTTCGCTTTCCTTCTACTGTTTTTTTTCAGAACAATGACGATCGTCAGCTATTTCTTGATCGGAAAATCGTCACTCCGCGGAACACCGATGTACTCCCCGGAAGCGGGATCAATCTTTCAGCCTATACTCCGAAAGAGCTTCCGCCTGTTAAACCTTTCATATTTCTGTTTGCATCCAGACTTCTGTATGATAAAGGAGTCGTGGAATTTGCAGAAGCCGCGAGGATTGTCAGAAAAAAATACCCTGACACTATATTTCTGCTTGCCGGAGCGCTTGATAATAACAAAAAACTGGGGATAACAAGACAGATTCTTGATCAATGGATCAGAGAAAATATCATCGTTTATAAAGGATTTGTGGAAAATATTCACGACCTGATTGCTCAAAGCCATTGTATCGTCCTACCCTCCTACCGGGAAGGGGTCCCCAGAACACTTATTGAGGCGGCAGCAATGTCCAGACCCTGCATTGCAAGCAGTGTACCCGGGTGTACGGAAGTAATAGTCGATGAATACAACGGATTTCTGTGTAAACAAAGGGATAGTAGCAGCCTTGCCGACAAAATGGAGAAAATGCTATTACTTAGCAATAATGATCTGCAAAAACTTGGCAGCAATGGCAGGGTTCTGGCCGAAGAAAAATTCAACGAGCAGATTATCATAGAAAAATATCTTCAGGCAATTAGGAAGGCGGTAAAGAAATGAAGTAACTTTGTCCCAAACACGAAAGCTGTGTCGGAGTTAATAGTTGTTAATCCGGATCTGAAGAAACGGCAGAATACAACAAAAAAACAAATTTATGGAAGTACGAGAATCATATATCAAGGGTCTTCTGGAAATCACTCCACGTATTTTTAAAGACGACCGGGGGCATTTTTTTGAATCATACAGCAAACGTGAATTTGAAAAGATAGGAATTTTCGATGATTTTGTGCAGGACAATCAATCCTATTCCATTCCCAATGTTGTGAGGGGGCTGCACTTCCAGAAACCGCCTTTTGCTCAGGCAAAGCTGGTCAGAGTACTTAAAGGGCGTGTATTGGATGTAGCAGTAGATCTTCGTCCGGATTCTCCTACATTCGGCAAATTCGACTCCATAATCCTTGATGCCGAAAAAGGAAATATGTTTTATATCCCCGAAGGTTTTGCTCACGGATTTTCAGCGCTCAAGGAAGCTATCTTTCATTACAAATGTTCAAATTTCTATAATAAGGAATCCGAAGGTGGAATCTGCTATAACGATCCTGATCTCAACATAAACTGGATGATAAAAAATCCGATTGTTTCAGAAAAAGATCTCGAACTCGGCAAGCTGGCTGGCCTAAAGGTAACCTGATTCTACTCAGGAAAGTATACTACCAATTATGTACATAAAGCAAATTTCTTTCTATACCTTAAAACTCCTGTTCACACTGTTCGTGCTAAGCTCCTGCAGGAATCACAGCATAATGTTCCGAACAGATAAAAGCATCGGAACTGACAAAGAGCTAAACATGGTCAGCTCCAATTATCAGATCATCCCGGGCGATATTTTACATGTATCTGTGTATACAAATAATGGAGAACGACTTATTGACCCTAACTATGAACTGCATCTCTCTGGTGAACATGTCACAAAAAAAGAATTGCTCCCGCAATATATTGTTAAAGGAAATGGTAATGTATTGCTGCCAATGATTGGTGAAGTTCAATTGGCCGGATATACGATTTTTGAAGCTGACTCTCTGCTTAGCCTGAAATATGCAGTCTTTTATGAAGACGTTTTTGTTCTTACAGAAATACTAAGCAAACGGGTAACTGTGCTGGGTCCGGCCGGTGGCAAGACGATACCGCTTACTCAGGAAAACATGAATCTTATAGAAGTGGTCGGACAATACGGCGGAATCACAGAGTTTGGCAATGCATCCAATATACGGCTAATCAGAGGCAGTCTGAATGATCCGACCGTCTACTTAATTGATCTGTCTACCGTAGAAGGAATGACTCAGGCAATGCTTACCGTAAAACCTCAGGACATTATATACATTGAAAGAAGAAAAAAAACGTTTATAGAAGTAGCTAGAGAAATATCGCCCAGTATAGCTATACTTACCAATATAATTGCGCTTCTTGTAGTTCTCAGCAGATAAATAACCAAAACCCGAAATGGCGCCCGACAACCAACATATCCATAATCAGGGCCGAAACTCCCTTCCACTGTATGATGATTCCAGCAACGGAGACTGGTTTGCAGAGTTTGATATCAATCGTCTGAGATACATATTCAGGGGCAATCTTATCTGGATAATAGCAATTATAACCGGAAGCCTTTCTCTTGGTCATGCATATCTCCGCTACACCAAACCCGTTTTTCAGTCTTCTTCGATTCTCAAACTGGAGAATAAAAATGATGCGGTTGTTCTGGGGCTGGACAATATGAAAACCCCTCAGACCAATAATAACCTCCGTACACTTTCCGGAGAGATAGAGCTTATTAAATCACAGCTTGTCTTTGAAAAAACACTGGAACGTCTTCCGATTGATGTCAGTGTATATTCAGACGGCAATATCCTCAATGATGAAAAATACAAGAAGTCTCCTGTTTCTATACAATACCAGATCATTAATCCTGCCTATTATGACTTTCGTTTCAATCTGAAGCTTTTATCTGAGGAAACTTTCCAGCTTTCTTATCAGCAGGCAGGCGGGGAAAAACACAGTGCAGTATATGCTTTTAATACGGACATTATAAAGCCTGGCTTTTTGCTGAATGTAAGCAAAAATTATCTATTTACGGACGAAGAATTCCGTCAGGATTTCTTTTTCATTATCCATAGCAAAAACAACCTTATTGCCTATCTCGAAAACAATCTTGAGGTAGAAATCCTGAATATCGATGCCAACACACTAAAAGTATCATTTAAAGACTACAATCCTGTAAAAGCCCATGATATCGTTGCAACCATAGATTCGGTTTACCTTGAGCAAACGATTGCCCACAAAACAAAGACTCAGGAGCAAACCCTGCAATTTCTTGATGAAAACCTGGAAAATACCGAGGCCCGACTCATGCTCGCCGAACAACGACTTGAATTGTTCATGAAGGAGAATAAAACGCTGGATGTTAAAGGTGATGTTATAAGACTGATTGAAAAAATAGAGCAACTTGATAAGCATAAGATTGATCTGAGGCTGAAAGTAAATTTTCTTGATGAGCTTCAGGATATCATACTCTCCAACAAAGATTTAAAGTCTTTTATTCCTTCTATTTCAGACGTAGATGACATACAGCTTATAAAACTTGTAGAAGAGCTTAATAAGCTACAACAGGAAAAAGACATAGCGCTCACCCGAAACAAAGAAAATACGTATGTTATTAAATCCCTGAGCTTATCGATCGAAAGTCTGAAAAACTCGGTACTGGCAGCCGTATCACAAAACAGAAAACTTGTCTTCCAGCAAATTGGTGAGATTGAAAAACAAATCCGCGAACTCGAGAAAAATTTTCTTACTCTGCCGGGAAAAGAGACCGAATATACCCGCTTAAAACGGTTTTACAATCTTTATGAAAAATATTATCTCCTGTTAATGGAGAAGAAAGCTGAATATGGAATTGCCAAAGCAGGAATGGTTCCTAACTTTGTTATACTTGCCCCTGCAGACCTCAATGATCAAGCTATATTCCCGAAGAAATTATGGGTATACCTTAGCGGTATAGCACTGGGTTTGCTTCTCTGCTTTCTCCTGATCACTGTCCGTTATCTGCTTGACCGAACCATCACCAGTCAGCGAGATCTTGAAAACCACACCCTGGCAACCATTCTTGGTGCGGTACCATCCTATACAAAAGAAGCTCTGGATGTTTCAAGACTGGTTGTCAACAAAGGCACAAAGTCTGCAATAAGTGAAGCTTTTCGGTCCATACGAACGAATCTCGATTTTGTTAGTCCGGCGCAAAGCGGGAAGATATTATCTGTTACCAGTACCATTAGCGGAGAAGGCAAAACATTTGTTACCCTGAACCTGGCAGGTATCATAGCGATGTCCGGCCAAAGAGTCATCATTATTGATATGGATATGCGAAAGCCCAAAATACACAGGGCCTTCAACAAAATGAACGATCAGGGTATGTCTACCATACTGATTGGAAGAGACGACGTTGCAAGCTGCATCCATTCTACAGACCTTGAGGGACTTGATTTCGTCTCAGCCGGCCCTACTCCTCCAAATCCTTCAGAGCTGATATTAAGACCTTCATTTCAGGAAACTATTGCAAAGCTGAAGTCTTTATACGATGTCATTCTTATTGACACACCACCCGTTGGCCTAGTTACTGATGCTGTTTTACTTATGAAGCAGGCAGATATTCCCGTATATGTTGTCAGGGCAAATTATTCGAAAAAAAATGTACGAAATACAATCAATAAATTAGTCAAAAATACAGGCTTTTCCAATCTTTGTGTTATCCTGAATGCTCTAAAGACTTTCAATAACTATGGTTACGGATATGGTAGCAATTATGGATATGGTTATTATGAGTAGGAAAGTAAAGAACCCGGATTTATTGAAAGATTAAAAAACAGAATACGATAGTATGAGGCTCTTTAGCTTTGGGAAAAAAAGTAAATCAGAAGTAAACCCTTTGTATGTCGATATTCATTCGCATTTATTGCCGGGTATTGATGATGGCTCCGCAAGTCTCGAAGAAACCATCGAGCTTATAAAAGAATTTATCGGTCTCGGGTACAGAAAACTGATTATCACTCCGCATATAATGGGAGATTGCTTTAAAAATACTCCCGAAATCATTATGGAAAAGTTGGAGCTGGTCCGAAATGAGGTAAAAAATCAGGGGCTACTTATCGAACTGGAGGCAGCTGCGGAATATTATCTTGACGAGGCTTTTATTCAAAAGCTTGAAAGAGGAGAGTCCCTGCTTACCTTCGGGGACAGCTATTTGCTGTTTGAGACCTCTTTTATGAATGAACCTGCAAGTCTGAAAGAAGTAATCTTTCAGATTGCATCCTCAGGTTATAAGCCTGTACTGGCTCATCCCGAACGCTATGTATATATGTATAATTCATTTGAAAAGTATGAGGATTTATTCAATCGCGGCCTTTATTTCCAGCTAAACATAAGCTCACTATCAGGATATTACTCAAAAGAATCCAAAAGAATAGCCGAAAGGCTTATTAAAAACAATATGGTTCATTTTGTTGGCAGTGATTGTCATGGCACACGCCATCTCGAGGCAATTAAAAAAGTCCGTAATGAGAAAATCTACACCCAGCTATTAGAACTTAATATATATAATAACAATTTGCTTGCATGATTTTTATATCCGGAAGTAACGGGTTGCTTGGCAGCCATATTGCCAAGCTTCTAATTGATCAGGGGCTCTCTGTCAGAGCGCTTAGACGCCCGAACTCTGATCTTGGCCTTCTCGGCAGCTACTCGGATAAAATCGAATGGATAGAAGGAGATATTAACGATGTATTGTTATTAAAAGAATCGCTCAAGGGCATTGAAACCGTAATACACTGTGCTGCTGTTGTTTCTTACCTCCCTCAGGACAGAGAATATATGTACAAGGTAAATGTTGAAGGAACGGCCAATATTATAAATGCAGCAATCGAAAACAATATCGCAAATTTTTGTCATATCAGTTCCATCGCCGCAATAGGAAAAAGCGGCAATGAGACGATCATCAACGAAGAGTTTGGCATTCAGGAATTAACATTTAATACATATTACGCAAAATCCAAATATCTGGCTGAGCTGGAAGTGTACAGAGGCAGGGAGGAAGGTCTTAAGATTTTTATCGTTAATCCCAGTGTTGTACTGGGCCCCGGAGACTGGCACAAAGGCAGTACATCTCTTTTCAAATATGTATTCAATAAGAATCTTTTTTATACTCCCGGTACTTTAAACTATGTTGATGTTAGAGATGTCTCTCAGATCGTATATCAGTTACTGAATACCGAAAAGCCCATTGATGGCAGCCGTTTTATCCTCAATGCGGGAACCATCTCCTATAAAGATTTTTTTTATAAAATAGGTGAATACTTTCAGGTTAAAAGTCCTTCACTTAAAGCATCACCCTTCATCTCAGAAATTGCCTGGCGTCTGGTTTATCTAAAAAATCTTTTTTCTTCACAAAAAACTATAATCACTAAAGAAACCGTTAGATTAGGTAAAAATCAGTTTTTCTATGACAATGGCAAAATTCGCAGTCTTCTTGGATTTCATTTCAGACCGCTGGATGAGACTCTAAACTGGACCTGTCAGGAACTCGTAAAAAGACATAAAGCGGAAACCCGGTAAGAAATTCCGTATACAGTAATTTAATTTATCAGGGGATTTTCTATCTTTAGATAATTCTCAAACACTAATTTAAGTTATCGTGCGAAGAAAACATAAGGCAAGCGCAGAGGAAATGGAATCACTTAAACGATTTGAGGAAATGCTTCAAACCGGCAATAGTGTTTTCTTTGATATCAGTACTTATGAATATCTGATACAGCATTTTGTAGAAAAAGGCAAATTCAAGAAAGCCCTTAAAGCTTGTAATCTAGGGATGGAACAACATCCTTTTTCTGTTGAAATAATGATTGAAAAGGCTTTTCTCCTCGTCCGAAAGCAAAAATATTTGCAGGCGATGGAACTGGTCGAAAAGGCCGAACTCCTCCAGCCATATGACGTGGAAATCTTGGTTTTGAAAAGCAGTATTCTTTCCCAGCTGGATCAGTTTGAGGAAGCTATATCGATGCTTGAATGGGCGCTTAATATGGTCGATGAAAAAGATCAGATCTATTATGCGCTCGGCATGGTAAATCAGGATTTTTCAAAATATGAGGAAGCTATTGAGTACTATAAGCTCGCTATCGAAAATAATCCCTCTAATGAGGATGCCATGTATGAATTGGCTTATTGTCTGGATTTAATCGGCAGTCTTGAGCAAAGCCTGGAATGTTACCGTAAGTTTATCGATCAGGATCCGTTTTCTTTCTTTGCCTGGTACAATATAGGCATCATTTATTTTAAGCTTGAAAATATTCCTGATGCCATAAACGCCTATGAATACTCCGTTGCAATCAATGATGAGTTCTCATCTGCCTGGTTCAATATGGGGAATTGCTATGTGTCCCTGGGCAATTATGAAAAAGCAATTGAATGCTACAACAAATGTCTGGAACATGAAGAGCCCACTGCTGAAACATTTACCAACATTGCCACATGCCATGAAAAACTGGGCAATAACGACAAAGCGATAGAGTTTTATCGAAAAGCAACCAAGCTGGATTTTGAATATCCGCAAGCCTTTTTCGGGCTTGGAAAATCTTTATTATTAAAGGACAAGGCTTTTGAAGCAATTCATTTTTTTAATAAGGCAATAAAACTGGATAAGGAAAATCCTGATTATTGGTTAGGTAAGGCAGAAGCAGAAGAACGAATCGGTAACTACAACGAAAGTGCTCTGGCTTTTCAGGAAGCGTCATCACTGGATCCGTCCAATATTAATATCTGGAAAAACTGGGCTGAACTAATGGCCTCTCAGGATGAGCCGGAAAAAGCTGCCGATATTATCAGAGAGGCGCTTGAGGACAATACTGACGATCCCGAACTGTATTATAGAGTCTGTGCATACCTTATTATGGCGGGCAAATACAAAGAAGCCTTTATTTATTTAGAAAATGGTTTAATTTTGGATTTTGAAAAGCATACGATCCTTTTCGATTTTTTCCCTAATCTGGAAACGCAAAAGGCTTTGTATCGAATTATAGAACAGTACAGAAAGTAAAACATGTATAACAATTTTGTTCTGAGCAAGACTCCTGAACGGACTTTAAAGCCAAGACAATTTGGCACAACAATGGTCATGGATAAGGGGCTTAGCGTAAGAGAAGTAGAAGATATTCTCGAAGTCGCCGGTGATTATATTGACGTGGTCAAGCTAGGTTGGGCGACTTCATATGTAACACCTAACCTAAAAAGAAAACTTGAGGTCTACAGGGCTGCCGATATTCCTGTTTATTTTGGGGGAACTCTTTTCGAGGCTTTTATCATTCGTAATCAATTTGATGATTACCGAAAGATTCTTGATCAATACCAGATGACTTATGCGGAAGTATCCGATGGTTCCATCACCCTTGCTCATGATGAGAAATGCAAATATATAAGTCAGTTAGCCCAGCAGGTTACTGTGCTTTCCGAAGTCGGCTCTAAAGATGTGGAAAAGATTATTCCGCCCTACAAATGGATTCAGCTTATGCAGGATGAACTCGATGCAGGCGCCTGGAAAGTAATCGGAGAAGCCAGAGAAGGCGGCAACGTGGGTCTATTCAGAAGTAGTGGAGAAGTAAGGTCCGGACTGGTAGAGGAAATATTAACCAAGATCCCTTCCGAAAAAATAATATGGGAGGCTCCTCAAAGAGAACAGCAGGTATGGTTTATCAAACTTCTGGGAGCAAATGTAAACCTTGGAAATATTTCACCGAATGAAATTGTTCCTTTGGAAACCCTGAGGCTCGGATTAAGAAGTGATACCTTTAATCACTTTCTTGACAAGCTGTAACCACTCATTTTCAGTTATACGTACTTTAAAGCATTATTCGGAATAAACACCGGGTGATGCTTTATTCATTTATATCAGAAAAAAATAAAAACAATCTCAATCTATTCACCCATTGTTAAATATATGAAAACATACGGTCTAATTGGTTTTCCTTTATCACACTCGTTTTCTAAAAAATATTTTACCGGGAAGTTTTTAAGAGAAAATATCACAGATGCCCGATATGAATTGTTTGAGATTGAGAATGCAGAGCAGCTTCCCGATATCATTTCCTCAACCCCTGGCCTAAAGGGTCTTAACGTAACAATTCCTCATAAGGAAAACGTTATCGAGTATATGTCAGAACTTGACGAACCGGTGAAATCAATCCGGGCAGTCAATGTAATCAAAATACTTCCCGACGGTAAACTAAAAGGATACAATTCCGATTATCACGGTTTCCGACAATCACTTCTTTCTTTCTTACCTGCCGATTATCACGGTATCAAGGCACTGATTCTGGGAACCGGCGGAGCATCCAAAGCGGTCAAGGCCGTCTTGATGGATCTCAACATTCCTTTTCAATTTGTTTCGCGCAAAGCTTCTCATGATGCCATAGCATATGATGCCATTAGCACTGACCTAATAAAAGACTTTCGACTCATAATCAATACCTCTCCGCTTGGCATGTATCCTAACGTTGAAGATTGTCCGGAACTACCGTATGAGGCGCTTGGGTCTTCCCATTTCCTGTTTGATCTGGTATACAATCCGGAAGAAACACTCTTTATGAAGAAAGGCTTAGCGAACGGAGCACATGTCAAAAACGGATTAGAAATGCTTATTGGCCAGGCTGAAAAGGCCTGGGAAATATGGAACAGTTAATTCTGTTTTATTGTTGTTGTACGGTATTGCTATCAACTAAAGATGTTTTGCCCAAATTTGCGTTACTATGAGATTCAAAATCCGATCTGATTATCAACCTACCGGAGACCAGCCCAAAGCAATTAAACAGCTCGAAGAGGGTGTAAACAGAGGCGAGCCATCCCAGGTTTTACTGGGTGTAACTGGTTCAGGCAAAACGTTCACAATCGCGAATCTGATCGAAAGAACGCAACGCCCGGCTATTATACTAAGCCACAACAAAACACTGGCGGCTCAGCTATATGGTGAGTTTAAGCATTTTTTCCCTGATAATAAGGTCGAATATTTCATATCGTACTACGATTATTATCAGCCGGAAGCATATATCCCGACCAGCAATACCTATATAGAAAAGGACCTTTCGATCAATGAGGAAATTGAAAAGCTGCGACTGGCTGCGACTTCAGCACTGATGTCTGGCCGGCGGGATGTTATTGTTGTTGCTTCCATCTCCTGCATATACGGAATCGGGAACCCGGAAGAGTTCGGGAAGAACATTGTAAGCCTTCATAAAAACCAGGTGATTAGCCGCAACAGTTTGTTGTATTCTTTTGTGCAGATATTATATTCACGGACAACCGCAGAGTTCAAACGTGGTACTTTCAGGGTAACAGGAGACACAATTGATGTATTTCCCGCTTATGCTGATTTTGCATACCGAATAATCATGTGGGGTGACGAAATTGAAACTATCCATGTAATTGACCCTTTTTCCGGTAAGATGCTCGGGGAAGAGCCAGCGCTTACACTTTATCCTGCTAATCTGTTCGTCACCGGCAAAGATTCATTGAATCTTGCAATACGTGAAATCCAGGATGATCTTGTAGCTCAGGTAAAACTCTTCGAAGCCGAAGGAAAATTCCTTGAAGCTAAACGAATTCAGGAGCGTACCGAATTTGACATTGAAATGATGAGAGAAATCGGTTATTGCTCAGGAGTTGAAAACTACTCAAGATATTTCGACAGAAGACAAAGTGGACAACGCCCATTCTGTCTTCTCGATTATTTCCCGGATGATTATCTGATGATCATTGACGAAAGCCATGTTACCATGCCTCAGGTAAGAGCAATGTGGGGAGGAGACCGTAGTCGTAAAGCAAATCTGGTTGATTATGGATTCAGACTGCCTTCTGCGCTTGACAATCGCCCGCTCACTTTTAACGAATTTGAAGGAATGATCCGTCAGGTTATATATGTCAGTGCAACTCCCGGCGATTATGAGCTTACTCAGACTGCTGGAGAAGTGGTAGAGCAGATTATCAGACCAACAGGTTTGCTTGATCCGTTGATTGAAGTCAGACCAAGTATCAATCAGATTGATGACCTACTGGAAGAGATTACATTGCGAATTGAAAAGAAGGAGCGTGTTCTTATCACAACACTTACCAAACGCATGGCGGAGGAACTCTCGCGTTATCTGGATCAGCTTAATATCAAATGCCGATATATTCATTCAGAGGTAAAGGTTCTGGATCGTGTCGAGATTTTACGGGAACTCCGGCTCGGAGTTTTTGATGTCCTTGTAGGCGTAAACCTCTTGAGGGAAGGTCTGGATTTGCCGGAAGTATCTCTTGTCGCCATCATGGATGCCGACAAAGAGGGGTTTTTAAGAAACCAGCGCTCGCTTATACAAACAATCGGGAGAGCAGCCCGGAATGAAAAAGGCATGGTCATCATGTACGCTGATGCACTGACGGAATCAATGAAAAAGGCAATAGATGAAACAAACAGACGACGCTCCTTGCAAATTGACTATAATACGTTACATAATATAACTCCACGCTCAGTTGTTAAAAACCGGGATGCAATTCTGACACAGACTTCAGTAGCCGACAGTAAAAAGGATCATAAAAACTATTATATCCCCGAGGAGCATTCACTCGTTGCTGATCCTGTGCTCGAATATCTGTCCAAAAAAGAATTACAGAAAATGGCAGATAGCGCTAAAAAACAAATGGAAAAAGCAGCCAAAGATCTCGATTTCATCGAAGCAGCCAGGCTACGGGATGAATATCTCAGCTTAGTTGCTTTACTGGAAAAAAAGTAAGCTCGTTACATTATAACTCTGAGTGATTTAGACATGATCTCGACGTGGATTTCTTCACTTAAAGCTATTGGTTCACCATCAATGTGCTGACATTCTTCCGTTATGTTTCTGATTAAGGCTTTTCGAGTCCGCACTACTTTATAAAAAGGAGTCTGATGAATCGTATCGTTCAGCAAGTGATAAATAATGTAAGGTATTCTGGAGACCGAAAAAGGCTTAAAAATACTGATTTCGAACCAGCCATCATCAATTTCCCCAAGGGGATTAATGGAGATATTAGTTCCAAATTTGTTGGCATTGGAAATAATCATCATAAACGCTTCTCCTGTGTAGCTTTCAATCTTTGTGTTTAACTCAAAGGGAAAAGAACGGAACCTTAAAAACTCTGAAATGCCATACCAGAAATAACTTATTTTGCCTCGAAGCCATCCATGAGCAAAACGATGTACTACGCGGGCATTATAACCGAGGTCACTAAGATGAAAACAGTTTATCCCGTTTATATTAAGTGAATCAATATACCTGGATTCGAACCGATGAATTAACTCAAAGGCATCTTCAAGATCCATAGGCAAGCCAAGATCTTTAGCAAGTCCGTTCCCTGATCCCAGTGGAATTATCCCAATTGGTATATCGGTGTATACCAGAAGGTTTCCTACCAGATTTACCGTCCCATCTCCGCCAATAGCAATTACTGCATCCGGGGTAAAGACGTCAAAAACTTTCCTCAGCTTATTCAGATCATTATGCCCGGTTGTTTTATAAATCCTGAAGTTACATTTTGCCCGGTCACAAAATTTGTCAATCTGAGCGGGCACTTGCTCTTTTTTTCTTCCCCCGGCGATGGGATTCAGAACAAAAATATATTTTCTTTCTTTAGCTTCCATGAATCTCCCCCATTGAGAAACTCATGACATATTTCAAAGGTTATATTTACTTTTGCGAGAACCGCTATACAGCTCGTACTCAAGTAATCGGGCTTCAATCTGCCCATTATAGAAAGGGATTTTACGCTTGGGCCTGAGACCGATCTTCTTAGCAAGATCAGCATTACCGGTAAAAATATATCCGGTATAGCCATTACACCTCTTCTTAAAAAAATCACCTATTGCCTTATAAGTTTCAGTCAACTCTCCAATCTCACCAAGACGCTCTCCATATTCCGGATTTAAAATAACAACTCCGTCTTCATTTTCCGGTATCTGAGTTTCCTCAAAAGGACAGATTTCAAATTCCAATTCCCGTTTAAATCCTGCGCAAAGAGCATTCTTTCGGGAAACCTCTATAGCCTGAGGATCAATATCAGACAAAACAAATCGCCCTTGGAGCTCTTTTTCACCACTTTCCGCAGCATCACTCAGACTTTTCCACTCTATTATCGGAAAACCGACCAGATGCATAAACCCAAAGTTGTCGCGAAACACTCCTGGAGCAATATTGCAGGCAATCAGAGCTGCCTCGATGGCCAAGGTTCCGCTACCACACATGGGGTTTATAAAGTTTTGGCCTGGCTTCCATACAGAAGTCAAAATTACGGCAGCAGCAAGCGTTTCCTGCATGGGTGCTTTATGCGGCAGCTTTCTGTATCCATGTTTGGCAATAGTTTCACCAGAGGTATCAATAAATATTGATGCATCATCCTCTTTCCAGTGTAAAAAGATCACTATTCCATGTCTTTCCGAACCAGAGTCAGGCCTGATACCTTTTTTATCTTTTATTCTGTCAGCAATAGCATCTTTCACTCTCAGATTGGCAAAACGCGTATCACGTATATGCTCGTTAACCACCTGAGAGGAAATGGAGAAAAATCCATCTGCCGGAATAAACTCTTCCCAGTTTATTCGTTTGACTATCTGATAAAGCTGGTCGGGGTTGCTGGCTTTAAAGACCGCAATCTTATACAAAACTTTATGAGCGGTACGCAGCCACAAATTGAGCTTCATACAGTCAGTAAGCGATCCCTTTAGTTCTACAAAAGCAGGCTGCATATTCAGAATAGAGAAGCCCAAACCCTTTATTTCTTCTGCAAGTACCGGGGCTATATTCTTAGGACACGTGACAAGAATCTGTGATTCTTTATTAAAATCAGCCATAAATAAGAGTTGCCTTTGACCTTATCGAAACAGTGAGCCAAGCGGATTTTGATTGTACCATATTTCAGAGAATCCGATGAACAGTAAAAATAGGGCAAGCAAAAAGCCAATCATTAAAGCAACAAAACTGTTCTTACCAATTTTCTTTGTACCCTGAATATATTTCTGGCTTGCTGCTTTCAAATAAGAATCTATAACATGAAAAGCCGGGTAAAACACAGCTACAGCCACAGCCATTGAGATCAATACGGAAATATAAATTCCAAATGCTGATTTCTGAACCCAGCCATGAAAAAAATGCTGCACATATTCATGGATAAGTTCAGCCAAAAGAATAGAGATAACAATTACCGCAAACTTAGTAGCTTTTCTTTTCATTGTTTTTAGGGTTTATTTTTTTCTGTAAGCCTTGTTTAAGCCTTCAACAACCTCTCCGGTAATATCGAGACTATCTTTAGCATATACCATAATAGATGGGCCACCTTTCGTATAAGTGAACACGTAATCATACTGCTGCTTCTTGCTAAGATCCTTCACATAATCATCCACCTTTTTCAGCAAACTTGTATTGAAATTGTTGAATTCGTTCTCCTGCTGCTGCTGAAGCTCATCACGTAATTTGAACAACTCCTGCTCCTGCTCCATCAGTTGCTGCTCTTTTGTTTTACGGTATGTTTCTGACAGGGTTGGGGCTGTCTGCTGATATTTCATGAACTCCTCTTCCAACGCCTTTTGTTTGGAGATAAGCTGATTTTGCTTATTTTCTATACTTCGTTCGATATTTTTCACACCTTGTTTGTAAAATTCATATCTGGCATAGAATTCTTCCAGATCAATAAAAGCTATCTTTCCGGATATTTCTTTATTGGCTTGGGCAGGAGATTCAGAATCAGTTGTGTCATCAGCTATAACCAGCGAATCAGGAAGGACTTCTATGTTTTCCGCCTTTTCATCTACAACCTTATGATCTTCTTTGGGACTAGTAATAGTAGAGCTTGTGGTAAAATGCAGATAGTACAGTACTCCAACCGCAATAGCCAGAACAACATTCAGAATAAGTGACACGTTTTTCACAAAAGTTCTCCTCCGTTTAATTTTTCTTAAAAAGTAATTGCCCGTACCTAAGGGCTGGATTATTCTCCCTAAAGTATAAAAAAATGTCTTATGTATATACAAAATCATTGAAAGTTTGATCCAAAACGATTCTGTACTCCTGGCAACCTTCCCTGCATTCAAGCCAGAGGTCAATATTTATTGTAATGACATCCAAACATTGCCCGGCTTATAAAAATTATATATAACTGATTAGCAGTACTGGACTATTATGAAATAAATACATACTTATAATGAAGGAAGTGAAGAACTCAGAAAATAAAAAACCCAAGAAGAGGAAGCAGCTAAACGAAATGCATATCAGTCCGACCATAACAGAGACTCCGGTTGAAAATGAACATAAAATACGTCGGGCCTTCAAGGAAAAAGATTGGAACGAGATCAAAAGCTCTGATTCCTGGGCTATTTTTAAAGTAATGTCAGAGTTTGTAGAAGGATTTGAAAAGCTGGCCAAAATAGGCCCATGTGTATCAATTTTTGGCTCTGCAAGGACACAGCCTGATAACCAATATTATCAAATGACCGTAGAAATAGCAGCAAAGCTTGTACGACATGGATACGGAGTAATTTCCGGGGGTGGCCCCGGCATAATGGAAGCTGCCAATAAAGGAGCCCGTATGGAAAACGGCCGCTCAGTGGGACTCAATATTATGTTACCCTTTGAACAATTTAATAACGTATATATTGACCGGGACAAGCTTCTGAATTTTGAGCATTTCTTTGTTCGAAAAGTTATGTTTGTTAAATATTCTCAGGGATTCATTGTTATGCCCGGAGGATTTGGTACAATGGATGAGTTCTTCGAAGCGTTAACACTGATTCAGACCGGTAAAATCGGTCGTTTCCCTATAGTTTTGGTTGGTAAATCATACTGGAAGGGTTTAATCAGCTGGATTAAAGACGTTCTATGCGAACAGGAAGCATGTGTTGATACATCAGACTTAAGTTTATTTAGTTTGGTTGACACACCTTCAGAAGCAGTAAAAGTAATAGATGACTTCTATTCGAAGTATCTGCTGCAACCTAATTTCTGATGATTGACAAAAAGATCATAACGGCCTTTACCTGTGGGCTTGTATTCTGCTTCATATTTGGCTACACTGTTGTCAAAAGTAAGAAAAATGTGAAGTTATACTATTCCGCAAGGATTCAGGACAGCCATAATGAATTTATTCTAAAGCTGCCTGATGAAATTACATTTGCCGGTGAAAAAGTACATTTTAAAACTCCCTCAAGTTATCAGCGATTTGAACGGGAGCTAAAACACAATACGAGGCAAAACTCCAGCACAAGGCTGCTGTTGAGGAACGTTCGTATCTGGCTGCCCGAAATAGAGTATATCATAAGAAAACACCAGCTTCCTGATGATTTTAAGTATTTGGCAGTTGCTGAAAGTAATCTCACTAACGCAATCTCCCATAAAAGTGCGGCTGGCTTTTGGCAGTTGACTCAATCTACAGCTGAAGATCTTGGTCTGATTATAAATGATGAAATAGATGAGCGCTATCATCCCATAAAAGCGAGTGAAGCTGCCTGCAGATATTTTAAAAAATCATATAAAGTATTCGGAAACTGGACCTCAGCTGCCGCATCCTACAATCGGGGTATATCAGGCCTTCAAAGAGCATATGAGAATCAGCAAGTTGATAATTTTTATGATCTTGAGCTGAATGACGAAACATCAAGGTATATGTATAAAATATTAGCAATGAAAGACCTGATAAGCAATCCGGAAAAATATAAATTTACCATTAAGCAATACAAGCGTAACAGTTACATCAAGAAGATTCGGGTTGATTCTACAATATCTAATCTGATTACTTTTAGCAAGAAGCTCAATGTACCATATCTCACCTTGAAAGAATATAACCCCTGGCTGCTAAAGAATTCGTTGACGGTTGAAGAAGGGCAAAGTTTCATTATTTTAGTTCCCTATAAGGAAATTGGTATTGCAGAACCAGAAAAAGGTGCCGGTATAATGCAAGGAAGTGAAAAACCCAATCCTCAGAGTGTGGAGGATTCTATTAAATCAATCAAGGCTAAAATTAAAGATGGATTATACTAGGCAATAAATGCATTACCATTATTTCGTTAAACAATACATTGATGCTAAACAATAAAATATATAAAAATGATATCACGTGAGGTAAATTGATCTTGGTCACTCTTTGTAATAGCAATACAGCTTACTATATAAAATGGGAAAAGACACATCAAATATCTACCCATTGACCACGTTGCCGGTGATAGGGTAAAGAAAAGAAGGAATACTATATAATAGGTAAAAAAGATTCTTGGCAAATATTTATAAACCCCAACCGTTGCAAAAATAACAGCCCAAAAGAATATATTATACACAGATTTAGATTCGTGTAACTCAAACTTTGTTGCATTAATAAATTTTTTATTTTCAATATTGTATGAGATTATTATATGAATCATGCCCCCAAGCTACCTGAGCATAGAAAAAGAGAATTGGATTGTTAAAAGTCGAATATTGATAAATGCAGAAAGCAGATATACCAATGAATGCAATAGGCATAAGACTAAGCTCTTTTTTCAAATCAACTCTATCCTTCTTCTTAAAGAAAAGTTCTGCACCATAAACCAATAACAACAATACCCCATAACCCCTCCTCAAGGAGGCTCGCGTAACAATAATTTAATGGAATAGTTCTTTTGCCCTTAATCCCGTAATAATAGAAAAAAGCTAATACTAATGAAAAAACAAGGACTCCGTAAATCCAATAAACAAACAAAAGCATAAGGAGACATCAAAAACATGAGCAATGACAAAAAAGCACCCTAAAATTGAAATAATGCTAAGTTATAATGAAAAAAGTCTAATTGTAAAATATTCAAAAATACAGGAAATAAATATAAGAGATTCTGCTGTTGTCAGGCTTGGTACTATAATTTTCAGTATCTTACATAGTATGGTAGCGGAAAAAATAACCACTATGTGTATAACCATAATCTTCTACAATGGACCCGTACCACGCTTCATCCCACCAAATTGTATCAAATCAATTTCCGGATATCGAATTCCGGATACAAAACTCCAAACTAAGAAAAATAACTAATTAAAAAAAAATCCCATACTTAGTATTAAGTACGGGATTGATAATAAATTGGCGACAACCTACTCTCCCACATTTTACTGCAGTACCATCGGCGCTATGGGGCTTAACTTCTCTGTTCGGGATGGGAAGAGG